>JGI24158J21664_10015047_pt1 | contig 10110 bp, 4 predicted proteins | sample Ectturendosymbi3_FD_21664 | JGI IMG/M metagenome (IMG submission 21664) | reverse complement strand
AGCAAAGATGCCATCTTTGCCAACTGCGCGATTCAGTGGTAGTTTGTGCAGCAGAGATTTAATTTTGAAGCTGTTGCACATCAACTCATCAATCCCTACAAAATTACCACGTGAGATTATATTTTGATGCACAAAGTTGCCAATTCTAAGGTTTTTTGATGAGTTCAGCAATGCTGAAAAATGTTTTCTCCACATGACAGTGACTGCTTTATTTCCTATTTCTCCTCCCACTGTAGATAGAAGCCATGATTTCTTGCGTTTTCTTATGCTCTGCCAGAATTTTTTGGGAGATCTGTTCCGTAACGCCTCAGGCATTGCATCAGCTTTGCATTTTTGTTGGGACCTCCGACAAGCTCTTAATGCATATTTGAACTCTTTTTTACTTTCTTTCATGATGTAAAATAGAGGTCCACTTTTGGGTTTATGATTGTCAATCCAGTATAAGTATGCTTGTCGGGCAGTCTTGTAACCATGGACGCAATTAGGTGGGGGGCACGGGGTACGCCTCCCCACTTTTTCAGACAGTGGGAATATAATGTCACATTTTTCTCTTTGGGTGTCGTAATATATTGGTTTCACACCAAGCTGCCCCCCCACATTTTACAACAAAATTGCGCCCATGCTTGTAACTGTTGCCAAATATTTTTGCCCGAATTGCTTTGTCTTAGCGTTTTGCTCCAGTCTAACTTGGAGCGCTGATATGTTCATTACAGTGACACATTGTACAACAACGAGCAAGGAGAGTGCGTGTAGAATAATATGCATGTTGTATCAAAAACCTTCGCCGAAACGTTGGTTTGCAAACGTGAATATGACGTCATATTGTGACGTCACAAATATCGTATATCCAGTAACAATGACCACCATAGGCTACTGTTCAAAACTAGGATTTAGTAGGGGGCATAGAATCAAGCAGTCGCCCCAGGGCATCACCAGACCTCTGCACGCCACTTCCGATGGGTGAATGCAAAAGAACTCGCTATCTTTTCTGGGGTAATCTGATCACGTGGCCCACCCATTGTGGCTGAGATCTCTATTCGGAGAAGCTCGGCATACAGTGCTTTACAAATTCACAGCTATACGCTTTGTCTCGAAGCGTGCCGTGAACTCTTCGCAAAAATACTTCTCTGCCCCTTGTTGAGAGAGTTATCTTTCAGTCAATACCCAAGATTCACGACCATAGGTGAGAAACGGAATAAAGACCACTTTCCTTAAAAGATCCCGTTTTGTGACCACAGAGCGATGAAGCTGATTAAAAACTCTATGTATCACCCAAGTGTGCATCGATCTCTTCTTCCTTTCCATCAGTCATGTATACCACCCCAAGGCAGTCGCGTAGCAGGGGGGGCGGGTGGCACTTCGCTGATTAAAAATGATTTTTGAAAGTTTAAAAATTTCAACTTTTCTTTATTATTTTTAAACTAATTTTTAAAAGTTCTAACTCTTCAGTTTTTGTTTTTAGAAGCCTTAGATTGGTAGGCTAGCCCAGGGTTTTTTAGAAGATGTTTTAGGTACCCCGTTCGGGTCCCTAGAATTGAAAATCGGGTCCCTGGAATCAGAGAAATCGAGTCCCTACAGGTTCATATCGGATACCTAACATATTCCTTTCAAAAACCTGGGCTAGCACAAAAAACACGACATGTGGCTGTGGAGTGAGCAAATTGATGAAGTGTTTAATCAAAAGTCTGGGTCAAAGCCAATGTGCTAAAGTGCCCCAGTGTTTGTCTTAAAATCAGATCTTTTTTAACATACCTACTTGGGGGCAATTGTGCTCCAGTCCCTCCACCTTTAAAGAGATTTCCACCAACGCAGTCAAAAAAGTCTTTTGAACAAAGGAAAGAGATGACATTCGACAGCAGACTAGCCAACATTAGGGCCCCGGTAGTCCTCGGTTTATAATGCCTCTCTCAAATTCTGATTAAAAGGTCTTTGCATGAAATTACAGTAGCTGATTAAAAGGTCTTTGCATGAAATTACAAGGCTAGCTTAATCCTTTTCCCTTATCGTTGTTTTTTCAGTAACGCCCCATCATAACATCACGTGACACCTAGGCATTGGCTGCGAATATTTCGCTGGGGCGGCGATAGCTCAGAGGTAGTGTCCGCCCCTCAGTTGGAAGCCTGGTTGTGCGATCTTCCGTCAGAGGGAAATGTCGTAGCACTCGTTGGACAAGAGCATTTAACTGACTTGGTAAGAAGCATATTTTTGGTGTTGGCCTGCCCCTAATTGCCGTCACCAAAATTATAAAAAAAAACATTTATTAGCAGTTGACACATCTCATGTTATTTTTTAATGTTCAATGGGATATTTTCAATAAGTGCCAATAGCTGTATAGCCTAGTCATTAAGTGGGCTTATGAACATTAAATTTTGGCGGTTGAAGTGTAGAACTCTGCAAAGGGAACGTTGCTCAGTTTCAGTATGACTGCTGTTTTTATGCATGACGTAATGGTATCCGAAAATGACGTTCTTGAAGCGGGGTAGTTAAGTTGGTGTGTTTGCGTGGATAACATAGAGCTCAGACTGTCGGTTTGAACTGTTAGTACAATGAATCAGAGCCAGTCGATAGGTAGTGTGAATTTCGTAAAAGTTTCCTTTGTTCTATGGTATACTGTACATTTGCAGTCACAGAAAAATTCATTTCAAAAGACAAACTTAGAAAGGTGTTGCTCTCATTTTGGTGAATTTAGGCAATAACCTTAGTCTGAAAACCTAACGCAAGGATAAACGATATATTTAGATATGACTTTGGTAACGATTTTTATTGAAAAGGGCGTTAACCGAAACGGTTTCATAACTTGGCAATATTGACCAGAGTTGTTCAACACAGTTACCGTCGAATGCCAGACGTTGTAATCACTGCTGAGTATTACAAATGTCCCACCTGACATGGTTTGGTACTACAGTTTTCGAAATAGACGTTTGGTGGCAACCAGTCCCGCCGCCGGGGGGCTTTGGTGGGCTTAGCCCCTCAAACAAAGCTCCAAGCCTCCCCAAATTGGAATGTAAAGCACTGTATATCAGTGGATTTTTTGTGAAATTTTTGAATGTCAACACCACTTGCACAAACGTAAAGTCCCCAATAAAAGACCTTCTGGCGATGGTTCTGTTGGTAAAGAACAAAGGCAACGAATAACCCTGTGCACGTGTAATTGGAAGAAAACCAACAGCTAGACCAAGTGTGCAGGTCACAATGAAGGCTGCAAGTCGAACGTTTCTCAACCAGAGCCAATTTTAAGCCTATTTGACCTATTGTATCAAAATGGGTCCACGCACCTATAGAGAGCCTCGCGCAAGTGCCGACAGAATTAACGTTTTAAGTCTTTTATATATTCCAAGATAATTAAACCACTACTGAAACGTGAAGTGAACGATGAAACGTTCTTTACATCACTGAGATGGTATTACAGTATCACATTTATTATTATATCCTGCTATATGCAATATATATACTTTTTTAAATTAAAACGGGGATACTACATAAAATATTAACATACAAAAATGTTTACATCTGTGAAGTAGCTATGTCGCCATCACATCCCTTAATTTTTTCATTTGATCCCTGGAATGAGTAAAGTATTGAAAAGCCATGCGGTGGCCTTACCGGGGACTAAAAACCAAATGGGAAGAAAATTTGACGAAACATGTCGGGTTTGCATATACATATGTAACGAAAGCAAAAAATAGAAAAAGTAATGATGAGGAAGGTGGCGGCAAGCAGAAAAAGCAAGTCTCATAATCGACAATGAAAAACAAGACACATTTCAGTTTGTGAGTGTTGATTGTGGTTTTCAAGATGCTTTGTTCATCCTTATATCTTTAAATAAGCACGAAACATCATCTTTCGTTTCAAATTCGTGTAAGCAAATTTGAGGAGTGGAAAGGGCGGCACTTAGCCTCGCTACACCACCTGCTGCAATGTATAGCCGCTTGCTTGCAGTGTGCACTCGATTGGTTTACTGGAGAGACGTAACACCTCGGCCTTTTCAGAGCTAATTTTAAGCTTTTATTATACTTTTTACGAGCTGACAGTCTTGTGGATAACAGGATTTCGAACATGTTATTGCTGCCTGATTTCCGGCACCCAAACTCGTGCACATTTTATGCGCACGCACCGCTTGCCAAGAGCACTGGTCTGATGGGCCCGAAATTATAATACGTTTTTCTGTGAAACGTGACTCCCATATAGCCCGGTCAAACCATTTTTGACTTCCCTACGGCCACTTACTCATTTCACAGGTAAACCGCATGTGCGCAGCCAAACATTTTGTATTAATTTCATGCACACAGCCCCGTCGCCACGGCTTTGGTGGGCCTAGCTCCGCAAACAAACTCCAAGCCCCCACATTGAAATATGAAACACCATGAATCAGTGGAGTTTTTGTCAATTCCAAGAATGTCAAGCACTCCTGTGCAGACGAAAGTTCCCCTTTTGACAACTTTCTGGCGACAGTTCTGCATATTCAGTACATAATCCCTTTACGCCTGCTGTTTTGTGGGGTAATTTTTGTCATTTGACTGCAGAAAACGTTATGAATAATCTGTTTTGTGTTCATATCAATTCAGGATTTAAGGCTCCAAAACTCAGACCTTTCCATTTGCCCCGAACGATAGGAAAAGTCATATAAGAACAGATTCCTAACGTTTTCCCGAAGACTCGGGCCTTTCGATACCCAGCATTACATAAACGGGGTTTCACGTCACCAACGTTTCAGTCAAGTGGCAACGGAACTCAGCAGTACAATCTTTCCAACGTATTGTAAATGACTTTTCTAATGCCGCATTCATTCATCGAAAAGCTTTTACTTGCCTTCACAACCGCTTGTAAGAACTCTACGCTGCTACCAGTCACGCATTACTGCCTGCAAAATGGCGTGCCAATTCGACACTGCAGAACTTGCCAGCGCATGACAACTTATAGGATTTCCAGTTATAAGTAGAATTCCAGAGTAGCTACTTATAGACCCGTCGCCAGAAAGTTTTCAACAGGGGGTCTTGAGATTGAAAATTTGATAAAAACTCCAGAGTTACATTGTTTCATATTGGGGGGTTGGTGCTTTGCTTGGGGAAGCCAAGCCCCCAAACCCCGTGGCGACGGGACTGGCTACTTATAATTACAGGGTACAGCATTGACATTCTAAACTTACTTTGCAACGCTCCTTAGAAAAACCTAAAACGCGCACCAGACAAAACTCACAAACTGAGTCACACGGTGGGCATTATTTGCAATCAGAATCGCATCAAAATACAGCCTACCCTAAAATGTTTTTAGGCTTCTTGGCAACGGCAATTTCACGTGTAAAGCAATCAGTCAATGATTTTGAACGATAGCATACTGTGCATGAGCGGTGTCCCGTGTCTACGCGAATTCTTGTCACTTTTATGAGACTGCAAACGTCTACTTCTCTTCAAAGCTGTTGAGAAGCCAACTTTGTTCTTGGAAGTGCTTATTGTATTGTATATGCGTTAAAATCCGAAAGCAAAGTAGTAAACAACATTCACACAGCTGAGATACGAGGAAATCAACGTCCAAAACACAAGGAAAAAGCATGCACACTTGTGGGCAGCAACAGATCCATCATGCTAGCTTTAATTTTCTTCCGACAAGCGTCGGCGTATCATGGGCAAACTTTTTGACCCGCGAGCCGTACTGGATATTTTTGCAGCGAGACGAATCGACAGCAGATAAATTTTTTTGGTATAGAGAAACATAATCGGGACGTAAAAATGAGCCGGCTTTATTAATACAATTTGAGCAAGTTTAGAGGTCCGGATTCAAGAGCGTAACGGGCCGCAGCTTGCCCGTGTCTGTGCAAGAGTAAAAGATCACACCGCGAACGTCAGCGGCTTTCAGAGCACAACTTCCACAGCACTAAGCACTTGTGTTACCATTCTGTGCATAAACGATGAACGATGTGCTGAAGTAGACTGCGAGTGCCATACAAGGGGTGGGGAACCTGCGGGCTACGTCAGAAGCTTCGTTATCCAATTGGAACACAACATCGTGTCAAAGCGTAACTGGAAAAGATACTTGAACAGTAAGTCAAGAGAAGTCTTTCCAGCTGCTCATAGTTTCTCTTTGAAAAACATTGTGTATTTTTTCGTACTTTTCATCATAAAATAAAAATACAATTTGGCTCCTTAAGCGATATTCCACGATTTACGGGGTCCGGGATAGTAAAAACATGCCCCTGATGTTGCAACCTCTCCGTTGGCTTTGCGTTGAATGTGTGATTCACCACGAACGGGACGTGCGCGAAGAACAGCACCCATATAAGTGGCGCGAACAAGCAGTAATAGAGTGATCGTGGCGTGTAATCCCTGGTGATACTGAAGATGTGAACGATTGAATGTAACAACTAGCGTACGCGAAAAGTGATCATGGCATGTGATCTCTATAGTGTTACTTGCTGAAGCTTTGCGCACTTGCCGCTCGGGCTTTCCGATCGCAACAAAATGAACATTTTAAACAAATGAAGAACGGAGCAAAGAAATCAGAGGTCCCTTTCGCCACGTTTCAATTCAAATATGGTAAAAAACTGCTTAGGAGGTACACGCTCATCTTTCAAAAAAATTAGCATTCAGCTTCGAATCCATCATCTTTAAGAAATCCTGTCAAAGCTTTCGCAGTAAACAAGATGCGGCTGTTTGCAATATCAGTTTTTCTATTTTTAGAAAATCCGAGTTCAGTCCCAAATAACGCAAGCGATGACACCCACTTTCGAACATGAGCGTGGAGATCATTCAGAATGTCAGCAACAAGACACCACAAGTGGATATGTACATTGTACAGTCAGAATCATCGCAAAGTTATGGAGGCAGAGCGCAGCAGGTTGATTCCTCGATGGATCAACAGCAAACCTAAAGTATTTAATTCTGTATTCGGAAGGTTTTGTTAACTTAACTCAGCACTGATATTCTCTCACCCCATTCAACAGCTTCACCTGCTGTCCATTACGGTTTTTTCCACGTGCACGATTGACACCCAAAAATTCAACCAGCCTTATGCTATAGAATAAACCCTCTTGCACTTGAAAAAGCCTTTCAACGCCAGGCGCAGGTTTTCGTTTTCCAGCTTCCCGTTTGCTGTTGTGCTTACTGTACTGTGTCGCTGAAACCAATACAGTCTTAAACATTTCACAATAGACTGACATCACGATTAGGAACGTATTTTCTGAAAAGCAAAGGAAATACATGACATCTGACAAAGATGATTTGAACATGCTCACGTAACTGATGCCCGACATGTTCAATTAAAAAACTTCTCACTAAATCGCGCCCTACTTTGGGGTTTTCTACCGGTAGGTGTTGGTACGGAGTGATGAAACGGCTCTGTAAGCAGCAACAGAAAGAAGCAACATCGTAATACGTTGCTTGAAATAAAAGAGAGACTGCATTAAAATTCATGCGGTCACATAAAACACAGAGAAATAATTTCACAAAAAAACACGAAATGGCGGGCGAAAGCATAAGAACAATAAAGAAATTACTAATCCCACAATTCTTCTGTTCTGCCAAACTTGAAGATGATTGTAGCGAAAAAGATTAGTGCGTTTTGCAAAAAGACTGCCACTCCAGGATACGCTGTTGGCATAGTAGCTGTAAAAAAGAATTTAGCACTGTTATTTCGCATATTGCGATGGTTAACGTACAACTGAACGGGCAAACGCAGTGACAAAAACGAACGATTATAGCAATCCATATTGTATGAGATGACCTTCCAAATTTAACAATTTGTCACTTGGAGTGTGTCCTGACAAATACCAGCACGCCTCAAAAATGCGAAGGCCGAAAGCAAGGTGAACGATTCAGGCTTCGTTTCTATTTTTATTGAATAACGTTTTTGAAAGGCCCGGTAAATGACCTAACAAACGGATCGGTTGGCATGCAATGTTTTCAGGCGCTGCGACGGATGCGTTCAGTCTCGCTGCGAAAGCTTGGCGGACGACGGATGGCAGCACATGGAGCGCGTAACGAATGCTCTGTACACTTGTACTACTAGCAAGGACTTGTAGCAGCTTTGACAATAAACATGAAATTTTAGCGGTACAGTTAGTTGAACACGCGGCACCAAAGCTGATCGGGTGATACGGTACCGAAGACTTGAAAACTGGTACTTGCGGCCTATTTAGCCACGTGCTCGGCGTTAATGGGTGGTTGCAAGGAAACGGGACACGCGCGGTGCTGCTGCTATTCACTCGGCACCAGTGCAGCATTCACTGGGAAAACCGCCGCGTGGCTCACGGCGCAAGCGAGCGGAGATGGGTGTCGCAGACTACTCGTGACACTCCCGAAACGAGTACAAAAAGCGAGTATAATGAAACTTTAACTTCTAAATTACGTTGCTTTATTAGCAGGAGCGCTGACGAAGAAATACTTGGGTATGATATTGTAGGACAACTTCTGCTGAAGGATCTGCCGCTTTGTCGAATTTGACTACGCTACTGCTAAAAGCACTCACTTAAGTTGACCTTGAGAGAATAGGAGTAAAAACGTGTAAACCCTTGCCCCTTTTCCACATTCTCAAATAACATACATCAAAACTCGGGAGTCCAGAAAACGGGATCTTCGCAAGGGCATTGCCTCGTGCCCTTACGCAGAAGGGTTGGCTGTGTTTTTTTTTGTATAAACAAGACAATTACCAAATTTTCTGACTCAACAAAATTATATCGCAACGTGGCAAGCGCCTTCACGGTTTCAAAGTTGTTAACTGTCATTTTCTACATTAAAAACGCGCAGAACATCTAATAGCGACAATCTTTTCCAAATAAGAATGCATTTCTGCATTGTACACATTAATTTGACAAAAGTGTTGGGAATGGAACTTCCTCTTGAGAAACTGCCAATGAACTTTGTTTTTGGTTGTTCGTGTAATTTTCGGATAAATTTTAAAATTCAGAGAAATTGCCACATTTGTTGCTGCAACACCATTCAAAGAGCCAACCTTCAGTTTCCTGTAGGGAAATTTTCAGGTCTCCAGTCTCGGTCTCAAACTTTCAGGTTCCGGATTTTATGACTAAGTCTCGGCCTCGAAGTTTGAAACAAGTTTTGGAGGTCACGGCCTCGAATATATCAGTGCAGGGTATACTGCACGTCTTGTCTTTTACTTAACTCAAGCTTTACCCACTGTGTTGCAATAGGCTAGTCGATGGCGCTTGTATTACACATACGCAAAGGAGAAGTCTACGACATGTCCTATGCTGCAATTCGAAAAATCATGATTGTCTTTTTATCATCAGCACCAAATTCAGTTCGTTCTATTGGCCGAAGTCATCCTAACGCCAAAGCTACAGTAAAATTGTCAACAGTCAATGAAATATGCGGCTAACGCTTCAAAAACTTCAGCAATTCACACCAAAAGTTATACAAGGTAATGCTTCTTTGATTCTGTCCAGTCAAACCGACCACAGAATTAGCCTACAGTCGAAGCTTCATCAATTAGGCTAATCCAGCCAGAACTTTGAGTGATGTCAGTTAGAAATTCTCCCAGCCCAAGTTTTGGTTTTACGAAGTAAAACTATTACATGGACCAATGAGGTGACGGCACATTAAAAACCTACAACACCAAACAACAATTTGAATTATTGTTCTCTGCACCGAAGTAATGCCTTGAGGGACGCGGCAATCTCCTAGTTTCGTTGCAAAAGATTCCGTGAACGTACATCTGATGCATTTGCTGGCGTCCGTCATCCTTATTTGACGTGACATTGGATACCGAGCCAAATATGTAAGAAATACAGGTATAATCCAACTTACTGTTCACAACATAGACTCCGAAAAGGATCCACATGGATGCAATGAGTGCTCCAAATGCAAGCAAAAATGAGATCAGCAGCCATATTCGAGCACCTGTGAGAACAATGCACTTCTTCACATAATACAACGTATATGAGCACAATTATCAACTGGCGTCCCAAGCATACTCCACCCAGAAACCAATTATTTAATCCTTTCTGACTAAGATACTAGCAAATATTACAAAATCAACGAAAATACTTCCTGCGATCAAAAATTGTACACGGGTCACTAAGATCATTAACAGCAGACCAAAAACTAAAACTTTTCTCAGCAATTTTAATTTGTATTCAAGTCCAAATGACACAGCAACTAC
>JGI24158J21664_10015045_pt1 | contig 10112 bp, 6 predicted proteins | sample Ectturendosymbi3_FD_21664 | JGI IMG/M metagenome (IMG submission 21664) | reverse complement strand
GAAGTGAAGTGAAGCGAAGTGAAGCAACGGAAGCGCAACTTTCGTTGTCAGGTTTGGTTTCGCAAAGCGACGCCCGGGCCCTCTGCGCCGACTTCCTCCTCCAGCACTTCATCTGCCCTTGCATCGTCAACCCGGAGCTGTTCGGCATCACCGGGGACATCCCCGTCAGTGAGATGACCCGGTTTAACCTCATGCAAATTGCGCAGGTTTGTTTTGTTTCCTAAAAGTAGGACGTCTGTTCACGTCGCAGACGTCTTTTGAGCAGCGCTCTCGGTCACACTTTGCTGCCAGTTTCTGACAACTGGTCAAAGTGTGCATTGAATGCAGTTGATGCGATCGGAAAGCCCGAGCGGCAAGGCAGCAAGCAACAATAAGAGATCACATCCCATGGTCACTCTGTTGTTCCTTGTTTGCGCCACTTATATATGGGTGGTGTTCTTCGCGCACATCCCGTTCGTGGTGAATCGCACATTCAACGCAACGCCAACCGAGAGGTTGCAGCAACACAGTTACGGCGTCACCAGGTTATTGAATTGTGTGCTAAGCAGGAGTGTGTTAATGCGAGCCGGAGACGATGTTCGTGTGAAAATAGCTCTGGTGAAAACATCAAGTAATTTTCAAACGCTGCTGTTCGCTTACGTGTTACGCAGACTCTTCAAAGAGTCGGAAATCTGTGCTTGACAGCGTGCAGTGCCATAACTGAGGGAGGCAGGGGCACACACCGCCACCCTGAAAAGCTAAATGCGAAGTCTGGGTCCCCACATAGCTTACATTTAGCACTATTTTGGTTTACAGTAGGTTGTGTTTTTTGTTGTTCTTTTTTCGGAGTGTTTACATCCAGCTTCACTATCATTTCTCAACTTTTTTTCTGAGCATTGGCTAGTGGTCCCCTTCAGCTAGGTGTTCACCCCCTGGCTCAAAAGTCTGGCTACGCCACTGGCAGCACGTGATTCACATGTTTGTGAAATCTGTGGGTCTCATAGCAGGCCGTCCACATTTCGGAGCATTTGAATTTGTCACATACTTCGTCACAGCCGAAACTACTGACGACGAGGTGTTCACGCAACGCCTTCAAGTTCCACATTTAGTTCGTTCTGCTTTTTGGAACGTATGCACGCAACTCACCAAACTCTGACTTGTGTTCTTCGCCCACGCGCTGAGACTTGTTTGTGGTTTGTTTCTTGCGGTCTAAGAATAGCCGCAGCTATTCATATGCTTCCTGGTAATTGCCACTTCCACTGGATATCATCCAACGGTTTATTGAAGCGTTTTATGCATTTTCATGTTCGGATAATCTAGAACAGCTATGTTCAACCCGCGGCCCAGTCAAAGCTTTTGTGCGGCCCAGGTAGGTTTCAGCTGATGTGAAAGTATCCTACATACTGACAACCAGTCCTCATTTTGATAATCTTGGATTTGACATTTTTGATGCAAGTAGTCTTCAATGCAAATTTTTCATGTCTGTTACCATTGCAGCTGGGATTCGAACACTTTCAGCACATTAGCTTAAAGCTGAATTTAGTTTGGTAAGATCAAAGTAGGCCATTCAATGTGTGGCCCTCATTGACATGTCATTCAATGTGCGACCTTGGTTGAGATAGTTTTTGGCTCACTGAGCCCTTTGGGTTAGACATAGCTGATCTAGACTTTGCCATCGGTATGCAGTATTCGCATCTCCTTAATAGATGCGTTGCCAGTTAAAAATATAAAAAACACGTGTATAGTTTTTGAAAGTCGCAGTTCTCCAGAGAGCCATTCAACCGTGCTTGCTTTATGCAATGCTATTGCCGCGTTCGACGAAATGTGGCAGCGTTTGTTTCCGCTGATTAATAAAAGGAACTCGTCGGAATCGTTCATCTGCGCTTGATTTGTTGGCGCAGGTTCTACAATTGATCGCTCATTGTGACGAAAACAACCGACACAGCTCCGGCTTCTACTCCCGCCTGGACCGGGTGAGCGTTTCGGGCTCGTTGAAACTTTGAATGTATCTATGCATGGCGACAGTAAGATTCAAAAAATAACAATCGAAACGCGGCTTGTTGCGCTTCGATAGTTTCAAGCTGTTGACGTCAACAATTGTACTTCCGCCTCCGGATATCCGGTTACGTCCGCGTGCATTTCAAAATTCGAGAAAGCCGGCAATCGTTTATTTATTGCAGTGGTTCTTAGCCTGTGGGTAATCACCCCCAAAGGGGTAAGTTGACATTTTTGGGAGATAATTTACTTTTGTTGGTTACATTTCACTATGGCATCTACAAAAACGAAATATTGAAAAAGCTTGTGATTAACAATGATATGACATGCTGTCTATCTTCCACTCTGCCTAGGTTCGACCGCTTGATAGCAAAAAAAAAGGATCAGCTTTCCTGTTGATTTATATTCTTAAGTGACATTTAAATGCAAATTATGCTGTCATTTTTGTGTTGTTTTATTGTTACTTGTTTGCAAGCGGTAATTTGTTATTTTTTTATAAAGGGGATAATTGAAATCCACTAGGTTCATCCCAAGCGTGCCGATATTAAAAAAGTTAAAGAACCACTGAAATATTAAATAAAATTTAAACCGCACGCCAAAGCGGGCGGGCCAACCCAGCCATGTCGAAGTATTGATTCCGGTGAAATGGGTCAAAATTGACCGCTGTCAAAATACTTCTTCATTGTCTAGGGCGCCATGCAGCGACTGATCGACGCCGTGATAAGCTCAAACGTTGATGACGTTACTGAGATGTCACAAGGCGGCATCGTCAGCACTTCCGTGTTCTTCACCGCTAGTCAGCTGGCGCGGCTCATTCAGTTCTTGAAAGATATCCAAGTGAGTGGAACTGAAAAAAAAAACGATTTTTTTGATTGATTGATTGATTGCCACCCTTACTTGCGGCTTGAACGTTGTAACTCCATTTTGTTGTTGATTATGTGTGGCAAGGAAACCGAGTTGCCGCATGCAAGTGTGGCTTTTATCAACTGCAAACTTTGGTAAACGTAACCGCAGTTTTAAATGTAACCGTAACTTTAAACGCAAGCGCCTGCAAACACACTCGTACATGTAAATCACACATCAACTGAGCGCATACAGAGCGACAAATAGCCACACAGCTGCACAACGACCAGTATTTGAATCAGCGAGGAGCCATAGCACGGCGTTGAACTGCTGTCAAACATAACGCACGTGTTGGCTTCGGCGGAGGCGCATCAATCNTACGCAACTAGAAGTAGCTCAAAATTAACACAATGTGTATCTTAATTTTTTTTATTCGCTGTCTTTTTTTATTGCAATTGTATCTAGCTGTTNATGCGTTTTTTCACCTCAAAACAGCACTCAACAAGCCTGCGTTTGCTTCTCTGAAACGAAACTGCGGCGAAAAAGAAGCGCCCGGAAACGTGTTATTCGCTTTTTCGCTCATCCAGCTGCAGTGTGCTGCTCTGCCGCTCATCTCTCGCTCGCTCTGATGCCTTCTGCCTCTTTTTGCAGCAATCCAACGTTCGAGGGGTCGACCAGGCGTCGCTTTCAAGCATCCTGGCCCACCTGCCTTCCCAGCCCCCTCCGTGCATGCTGAGGCCCCAGGCGTCCCCCGACAACCACCACGCGTCGAGGCCTGGCGAAGGTCAGTACCCCCTGCATGCGTTTTCCAGTGTGTGTTGCTTCGCAGTTCTGGCCGAGGGGGAGAGTTTTGCACCGCGGGGAAATTTTAAACGACGCAGATTTTTTAAAAACGGACAAGGAAGGCTATTTGGTGGAAGCGAGGAACTTCCAAGCACTGAGATAGGATCGTGCGCTGCGTCCAAAATATAACGTCGGCTTCGTTTCAACTGAAGCTCTTTCGTCTCTTGTTCTTTTTCACGCGAGTCGTGGTTTTCTATCAGATCAATCGCTTTCATCCTGATTTTCGTAGCGAGCTATGCCAACTCCTTGTTACGTCACAGGCCAGCGTAGCAGCGTCGACCGCGGCCTGACCACCGGCGGTTCGGCCGGCGACCTGGTTGCCGCGGCAACGGGCTCGTCGACCCCAGCGAAGAAAAGAACCAAGACGAAAGGTACGACCGAGTGTCGCTTGGTGCGCGTGGCAGCTCGTGCAGAGAGAAAGTAAATAAAACGTTCTTGAGTTTGTTTGCGCAACGGTCATTGCGTTACAAAACCGCTAACTTCTCGGCGTTTATCCAGTCCCGTCACCACGTGGGGCTTGTGGGCTTAGACCCCCCACCCATACAAAGCCCCAAATCCCCCAAAATTAAAATTTGAAACACTGTGAATCAGTGGAGTTTTTATTAAAATTTTCAGCATGTCAAGCCCCCTCCACCACCTGCAAAAAACGTAAACCCCTCTTATTGAAAACTTTCTGCCGACGGTTCTGCGTGTATCGCCGCCGCGCGCGCGCGCGCCAGCCACCTGAACACCCACGCGCTACCGGTTGCAATGGTCATTCCGTTTTTGTCCAGCGCTCCGGTGCAAAGCGCACCACCAGCAGCTTTTTTGCTTGTCAGCATCTTTTGCTTCCGACACGACATGATGACGCGGGTGATCACCCTTGGCGCGCGCTGAACCGTGACCGCGTTTTCCTGGCCGCACGAAGCAATTCGCACGTTGGCGTTTGTGACAACAAACATGAACAGTAACTTTGAACGCACGTAAGGGGGTGCCTCCCACCGCCTGTGCTCGACACGCCTAGTGCCTGAACGGAAGTTGCGTCACTTTCCTCGCATTTTTTCGGCAAATCCCAATGGACGCCTGTTGCTACGGAAACAGACGAATCTTTTTCAGTGTGATAACTTCTTCATATCTATTTAAAGTAGCGGTTCTCAAATCATATTGAAGCCCGGACCCCCCCTCCGGAAGGAAAAATCATTTTTGCACCCCTTGCACCATTTGATGTATTGTTTTTTTGTATTATCAGAGAAGTTCGCACCCCAGGAAGTCCCTTCTCGCACACCCCTGGGGTGCGAGCTCCCCCAGTTGAAAACCGCTGAGTTAAAGTTTTGACGAAGCCATATGTGTCGTTTTTATGTCAATTGCTTTCTTTACCCACGTATGTTGCTTTCATGAATGGACGCACAGGTAGAAAGCCGCTCAAGAAAGAAGAAGGTTCTGTGTCGGACAGTGCTTTGGACGAATCCGGCTCTGGAGGTTTGTTGCTATTCTGTTGTTGACTGGGGAGTCATGCGGGAAAGTGTGATGATGCTTCGGTGGAGAAGTTATTTTAACGTTACGATATCGAATAAGTGTTAATCGTTGAGTTTGGGGATTTTTGAGTAGCGTAGCCGAGTATATATGTGTCAAATGGAACAGTGGCTCTCAAATCGGGGTACCCGTATCTCGGGGTGCGCAAAGGTGCTCCAGGGGTACACGAATTTCTAAAGTGTCTTCATATGGAAATTTTATCGTATAAGTAAAACAATTATACGAACATTTCAAATTGTTGTGCTCGTGATTACAGTCAAGCGGTACTTGATAGACATAATGTTTCCCAAAGGGTGTATATAACTTTAAAAAAGCTTGAGAACAACTGAAATTGGACACCTGAAGACGAAGACTTAAGCAAAAATATTTAGAGTACTTTGGGGCAAAGTACCCAGTCTGGCAGGCTTTCTAGGAAAGTAGTTAATGACTCGAATACGGTATTAATCGCACCCATCCCCCCAATCGTGCATCGCTTCATCTTGTGCATTTTTCAATGAGATCATAATCGCCGTTCACGTCAGAACAGCGATTATGACCTCACGTTCACGTCGTAACAGCTGCGCTTATGACGCGCGCTTCTGTTCACGTCAGACAATACGTCATACAACGGGCAGCACGACGAGCTGGAGCCGGTTCTTGTTCTTTCCCTTCCGTCGCTTCTGGAAAGTTCGCAGGACAATCCAGGGACGCTCACCGAAAGCGAGGTGGGTTTGCCATAATTCTTGAGATTTGTTGCGTAAGCGCGTTACCCCGTAACTGCCCCCCGGGTCTGGGCAGGTAATTAAGTGACAGGCCCCAAACCTACGTCCGATGTTGCTCTGTACAGTAGCATTCCTTGCGTCGCTCACAAAGTGTCTGGCGATAGCACGGGGTGTTATGGCTCCACTCGAAGGCTGTTCATGTTTTTAGTGACACTGTGCTACCCGTAATTGCTTTGTTTATACATGTGGTACAACAATTTAAAGCTAATAGAACCGAAAGTTAAGGGCGTGGTCAGCTAGTAGACTTGTCAAATTCTTTCTGTTACTGTTGTCTATCGTGTAAAAATGTTCGTATTCTGTCAGTTGTCTTGCGTAAGAAAAAGGAAAAGCTTCAAGCCATTACAGAACAGGCGTGAGTTTGTTTATAGTCCGAAAAAGAACCGAAAGTTGAGGGCGTCGTCAGCTAGTTGACTTGCCAAATGATTCTATTGCTGTTGTTAATCGTGTGAAAAACGTTATTCTTCCGTTAGTTGTCTAAGCGTTAGAAAGAGAAAAAAGCTCCAAAGCATTTCAGAAACGGCGTGATTTTGTTTTAATATCGTCCAATTCGGACAAACGTGGGGAACGGGACAGTGTGTGCATTTCAAATGCCTACTCGCCGCTTCGACAATGCATTCTCGCCGGTTTATGACGTTGCATACCGCTTCGACAACCACCGTAACATTTATGACGTTGCAAGCCCACGTTTGTTAACTTCGCGCGACAGCACGCAAACGACTAATTCCTGAAGCGCGGTATTTCTACACAATAGATCGCGTTTGTTGCATCATAGACGCTCATTATGAGCGCAACTGCCCGTCGCCATTCTTCCACCGTCATGCACGTTTCCAATATTTGCTGCAGACTTTTCCTCCCCGCGCGACAAACACAGTTTTCGCGAATGTTCGAGATCCGAACGCGCGTTCGCGGGTTATATAATCGCGATTGGACGTTTTCAAAGTTCAGATTGGAAAACAATTTCACTCTTCAAAGTGTATTTCTCACCGGATTTGGTGTCGAATGGCTGACCTCAAACCTGGGTATTGGTGAACAAACAAACATAGCGTTTGCGTCAACTTCTGCCGCTGTTTGCGAGCCTCCCCTCCCTCATCGCCGCAGAGATCCAGAACGCTTCGAGTTCGCGGTCGCGTTTTTATTTTGCAACGGGTGTCCAGAACGTAGTTAACCCCAACCAGGGGCGTACCGAGGGTGGGCAAGGGGGGCACAATGCCCCTCTCGCCAAAAAGTTCCAACAATGTCGCAAGTACTTTCTTCAAAACGGCACATTTGCCCCAGAAAGACCTCAGGTTCGAACATGGGGGCACCAATCTTGCTTCTTGGCCCGGGCGCCATCTCACCTCGTTGCACCCGTGACTCCAACTGCGACATCTCGTGGCTGACGTTTCCTGTTTTTCGCGTCAGGTGATGGATATGCACAAGACCGGTTCTGAATCGGGCGCCACCGGGGCCAGCCAGCTGGACGAAGCAGAGGCGGACGGCTTGGAGAAACGGTCTCGTTTCTCGCTGTACTCGGGAGGTGGGTTGCACTTGCACGCGAGTGGTCACGTGATGTGACGGCCGCGTGTTGTCTGCGTTTACTCAGAAAAATGTGTTGCTTCGAGACTCATTCGCAACACTCCCCTCTCCAACACACTGTGTGTGTCGAACACATACAGCTCATAATTTGCTGGAACGTGATCGATTGCGATCTTTGCGAGGGTTTTTATCGCAATCACCCCGATGAATCCGACTGGGTCTTGTTTTAGGGGAAACACAGCAAATTTTTTGTTGACCCTCACTGTGCTGCGATAGAACGCGTGTGAAAGTTTTGACGAGGTGGGGAGGAAGAGAGAGAAGTGGGTTGTAATTATGCTTCTGCTTAATAAAAAGGCGAAATCAAAGGTCCCTCACGCCTGAAATACTATTTGTTTTGACTTATACAGTCTGGTGACTGTTGAGCAGTCTACGAGAAAAAAAAAACTGTAATTTTTGTCCTTAATCGCGCGGCCATTGTTTGCATCAGCTGTGGTGTCTTTGAAGCGATGATCGTTTTCTTGTGAAATATATCGTTGCGGTCAACTTTTGATTCGCTCTAAACTTTTTTTCCTACACCCGATCGCGCTCTCTGCATTTTTGCGTCACAAAGCTCTTCTCTTCCAGCGTCTGACCTGAGCGAGGCTGGGGAGGAGTTGCGCCCCGAAGATGGCATCTCCAGGACCTCGGGGTCGTCGTCGCTGGACCTGGACCAGGCCGAAAGTGTGCCCGCCGATGACGTCAGCAGCATCCACGCCGCCAGCTCCCACGGCAACCAGGTGCGCAGAGAAATTCAATATCATTGTTATTGCTCCCTCCCCAGTAGAGCTAAGCCGCGCAGCTCTTCCGTTGCCACGCAAATATCTCCGTTCACTTCGGTGCCAGAAACGAGCCGTGGTGTGCGGTATGTTTCTTTTGTTGCTGATAATATTAACTAATTCGTAAAATTGTCCAACATTCACTACCAAGTGACAGAGAAGTGCTTTTGTTCCGTCGTTTTCGTTGTATCTGTTATAATGCCAGGCTGTTTTTATTTGAATGGCGAAAAGTGCATTGTGTTTCGATTGTGACGTAACAATAGCGACTTCGGCTTGTCGAGTCGTCGGTGGCTCTTTCGAGCACACTTTACGTCACCGATTCCTCGCTCGTGGAAAACCGAATTGACACGCCTTTAAATAGTTTGAATAGCAGGTATTATGATAAAAACTACGTGTATCAGGTTGTATTCTTTAAACAATATTCAGTCTTCGTCTCAAATTATTCTAAACATTTCCCGAAACCAGGGCTCTACGAGTGGAACCCAAATTTTAGGCTCCAGGCGTCTAAAAGCTTTTGGCTTCAGCTCTGGCTCCAAAATCGTTTGATTCAGTGAAAGGTAGATGAGGTGTTGCAAAGTGGTATTTTGATAGATTGGGCGTCTGGTGCAAAAGCAGTTTAACTTATTTTCCCTGGTCTATACACAAAAGAAGAAAATTTTATCTACTCATACGGAAAGCCTGGCACCCATAAGAGATGCCAAGATATATTCACGTATTTCGCTTCCCATATTCGCATTGAATGTGTTAAAAATTGCGCACAACATTCGGTTAGCGCGATAACGAAATCGAAACAGTGGTTTAGGGCCTGGCCACAAAATATCTCCGACCCCACAACCCTGGCCGAAACGGGCCATTGACGTCCTTGCCGCTGTTATGAAATGCTTTCCGAATTACTGGATGTTGCAATTCAAGTCAATGTGGGTGTAAGGTCCCATAGAATGGGAGCTAACCCCGACGTGGGACGTTTCTTAGAAGCGACCCCTTAACGCTGTGTGTCGCTCTCAGGATGAAGAGGATGAGGAGGGAGGTGACCAGGCAAGCGTGACGCGCGCCAACAACGACGAAGCTCTGAAAGCGTTAAGAAGAAAGCTGCCCACGTCGAGGTGGGTTACGACCAAGTGTTGGTGTTTATTTGCGCAACTGCCGACGACTGCTCCAACGTACGGTTTAAATGCAGGTCGGAGCGTAATATGAGAAATGTAGCTACAAAGAAAGATTTTGAGTTTTTAAATTTGCTCTCAGAAAGAAGCTTTCCATTTTAGAGGCTGTTTAACTAAAATACCGTTTTTAGACGAGCGCATTGCATTTTATGCATTTTCAAGTCACAGGTTTCGTTTGGTGGTTCCCAAGAATGTTCTGTGCAGTTGCGAAACTGCTGCCGAATTTGATGAAGTGCGTCAATTATGAGGTCGCTGCAAGCGGCAACCATAATCAGCTGGTTGCAGGAGCGCGCCAACCTCGTTTGTACCAGTTAACCTCGTTTTGCTCAGCAACTGGCTCGAGCCGTCACATTAAACAGGCGTGACGATGATCTGCCATTGCTTAGTTGTTCGTCGGTGCGTAACGATGTCACTAGCCCGCGATGTGGCGTACGCAATCCACTTTGTTATGCAAATCGTGGTGGCATCGTCTCAAAGAGATCGGTTTTTGCTCTATTCCTGGTGAACCCGTTCTTACTACGGGGACATTGTGAGCACTTTGCTTTGAGCTTGTGTTTTTCAACTTTTTGTGGCAATTGCTGGTAGACCAAAGCCTGAATGTTGCTTCCTGCTGGGGCGGTTGAGGTGAGATGATTCGCACAAGAGGTGGTGGATCGAACACCCAACCTCTCGATTGAGTGGCGGACACA
>JGI24158J21664_10015043_pt1 | contig 10112 bp, 6 predicted proteins | sample Ectturendosymbi3_FD_21664 | JGI IMG/M metagenome (IMG submission 21664) | reverse complement strand
TCATTTTTCTTTTGTGTTAATCTTCGCATTGCCAATGATTTCTTCAGGCCTTGGCCTGCCTTCATTGGCTGTTTGTCAATAAATTCAATTCAATTCCTTCGTATTGGAATGCGATGCTGCGACTGCCCTTAGACCTTTACCACCTTTTCTTTGTGTGTTCTTTGGTAAAACATACTCCGAACATGTCCATATCTTGTCATTCTGAATAGATTCTGTAGCTCTTTCTATGTGTTCCACATATTTCAGAATCCACATTTTTCCTGCATGTCTGGCATTTCGTAAGTTACATCGCCATATGGATCATCCGGGTTTGTGAAGGAGCCCGCTTCCCATTTCCTGGCTTAGGGTGCAGCAGAAATGGTGGTTCTGCACCAGCCTTGACCGTGTGACCTTTCGATCGACAAGCTGGTGTTTATCTCACTGGACCATGTGGCCGGATTATTATTTTTACTGATCTACAGTTTGGCGGGAGAGTTGATGCTGCATTACATTCAGTAAACCGCCTGTATTTTACGCATAACTCGGCAGGTTTGTTTGCCAAGCGTAAACACTTGCTCTGCTAGATTCACACGCAAGTGGCACAGTGTATGATCAATGAACCATACATACATAATATCTTGATAATCTTCAGTTAATTGACATAGAGAGCAAAATCAAACGACGTTGATAACAGGTTTTTGCATGAAACTGTAAAGATGTAACGTGTTGAATTTTGGTTGCTGGTAATGATATTTGCGGAATTTAGTTACGGAGATCTGAATGGTGTCTGATACTTTTATTATTTCCTTAATGAATGTAGTTTGCTTTTGTTGACTGATTTTGTGTTCCACCCAGCTTCTACTGTTGCTGCCTCGTAGTCTACATGCGAACACGTTGCTTGCGCAGGTGTTGGAATACGGAACTCCAAAAGAAGTTCTCGGTCTTAACAACCAGATGACACAAATTTTGCATCAGCTGCTTGAGAGCCACCCGGCGCACACATACCATAAAACTGACAAAACAACCAAAGTTACTTTTGACACCAATCCTGACGCCAGTGTCAGAGTGATTCGCGACAACCTTGGAAAATTGAGCAAAGTTCAAGCTACGTTTGGCGATGATGTCAATAAGGTATGGGGTGCAGACGTTGACCGGGTCAACATAGCACTGCGTGGAGTTAAACTTGTATTTCTTTGAAAAGGTGTTACGGCAGCTGGACTCGTACTGCTCATCAGACTCACTGGCGCAAAAATCCTCCAAAGCACTGATGCCAAGAACAGATTCAGTTGAAACAAAGCTTGTTGTACAGGTAGGAGAGAGAAAAATATTTGTGGCGTGGATGATGGATGATAATGGTTTGATGCAAACCTTCAATTGAAATCCAACCACCCTTTGCTGATTAAGTAACTTTGCCAAACATTCTCTAGCAGCAATATGGTTGCCTGATATGAAAAATATACAGCTTGCTCGTATTTTCATTTTGAGTTTCTATGGAAACTATAATTGCTCGGCAACAGGAACAAATCCGTCTGCTTTACATTTGCATTTGGTCTTGCAACACTGACTAGGGTTATTTTTGCATCGTTCTGGGTTCCCTTTTGTAGAATAAACTGGATCCCAAAGTCTCCACAAAAAAGGTTTCTAACCTCCAATGATTAAAAGTTCATGTAAAGTTCATGTATGGGCAGCTTCGCTTTTTTACCACTGCTTGTTTATAAGACCATGGAAGATCTTTCCAATTTGTCTGTGTGAGAGAGGAGTTTTTTGTGTGCAACCTCAGCAACCACGATAAAGTCAACAACACTTTTATTCTGAGTTAACAACACCCAGTCACGAGGCAACGATACGACTTTTCAGCTGCCGCTTTGTATTGACCATCAGTGAGTGAAGAAAGTGTAACAAATTGTGGAAAGTAAATAAATGAACGCGTTCCAAGACCAAGCACAGGAAGTTTTGTATGAGCAATCTAAACTACTGTATTAAAGATGATAAAACAATATGAATGAAAGCAGTGAATAAATGCGTAAATATTTACGCTCCTTTCAAGAGAATATTTTTATCAAAATAAGGAGCTACTTTTCAAATAACTGGAAGTTTCGTGAAACATAAGCGGGGAGGCGCAAGAGTTTATCTGCAAGCTTTAATCTGTGGCACTTTGTCGAACAAATAGAATTACTCGGGAAGAAGAAGACTCAAACGTGTTTTTCTGAAGTGAAATTCGAATCGTAATAGCTACCGTTTGCATTTCAACGTAATTCGCATCACATATTAGTTGCAGGAAGTGTTTTGGTATACTTCAACAATTCGAGCCTTAATTAATTTAGCCAACTGAATTGTTCGACAAAACATGACAGCTGGGAATTTCAGACCAAAGCCGCGTGTCGTCATAAGCCAAGCAACGCACAGGTAGGTTTTAATGCTTCGGGAATATCAAATGGCTTCAAATGGATGAGCTGGAAGTGAAGGTGAAACCTCGATATTTCTGATGTTCTACCCGGGCTTGGCCGAATGGTTGAAAGTTACCTCAAGAGCTGCGGTGCGAAGTTGGCGTGAACGTAATTTTCTGCTCGTGGCTATACATTCATTCGCGGTACTAAACAAGTATTTCAAACATACGCAGAAGAACACGAGCGCAACATCTTAAATAGCTGTCCGGAAAAAAAGTGCTTGTCAGAATTTTCAAAGGGTGATGTTCTTTGGATCAAGTGCCATTTCACTGCTGAGGAACACTCCTCAAAAATCAAGTTCAAGAAAACGAGTTGACAGAATAAACACATTGACGATTATACATTGGACCGGTCGTGTTTTGTGCAATGGTCAACAAACACCACAGCGATATTTCTGACCCTTAAAAGCATCATACTGAATGCCCTGAGGTCCTACCTACCCTATTCCAAAAAGCTTTCACGTGAGGCATGCGAAAACATAGGTAAGAGAATAATAATCAAGGAACAGGCTAGTATCTCTGTGTCAGTCTGATCATACACCAATAAAGCATTTTCTTAGCGACCATCTCAATTTTTTTTTATTTTAAACGTTTGTTTTGAACTTCTGACCTGAGCAATCATTCAAGCATAAAAACCATCTTCGTGTCATAGAATTAATTGTTAGTCGCTAAGACAGAAAACACTCAACACCAAAAATTACCTCTTCTGCAGAGTTTAACATAGTTTGCTGTGACTATTGAGGTTAATTTAACCAAAGTCTGCTAATTGATTTGGTTTGACGGCAAATAACAGTGACTAAGCACCCACGATGCTGGTGTCCCTATTTTCGTCAGAGTTTACTGATGAAAAAACACCGTTTATTTAAAATATTGACCCCTACTGATTAAAGTTTGGGTAGCTTCAGTCACGATCCAAGTTGTTTTTCAGAAGTTTGAAAAAAAGTGCAAATTTAAATTATTTTGCGTTTGTTCATATTATCATGATTGGGCCTCAGGTGCACCCGGAAGCTTTTGATAAATTTAAAAATATTTTGGACAAGATTACTACAATCGCTTCCAATCAAGGTTCTGGTTTGTGAACACTTTAGAACCTTTCAACTCCCTGAAGAACTGTTGAAACCAGGGCTGCGGAGCCGGAGGGCCAGAGCTGGGCTTTTTGCCTGGAACCGGAGTCAAATTAAAATTTAGGAGTCGGAGCTCAGTTTAAAATTCCGAAGCTGGAGCTGTGGCTATTTTTAGGTAGCTCCGGTTCCTGGACCCTTCATAGATACTAACGGATTTGCTAAATTGACTGATAGCTAGACTTAGACTACTTTACTGAAAACAGTGCAACAATGGATCTGTGAGTCTTTGACGCTTGCTTAGTTTAATCATCGCTAAGGCTGTGGTATCGTAGTTAGACAGGCGTGGTGTTACTTGTAGAAGTAAGAAAAACGTAAACTACCACAACATCTTACTTTCTAGTCAGAATGATCAAACCGGATCTATAGTATTGTAGCGATCTAAAAACAACTTAGGTATAATCAGTAGGTATACAATATCCAAAGCTGTTGTAGCTGTGTAACCATCCTTGTAGCAGAGAGTGTGATTCAGATAAGATATTATTACAGGGCTAAGTGTGAAACGCACGGCACGCCATTGGAAAGTAGGATTTTTTTATTAGAAACCATTCGGCTTATTAGCGAGGTTTACTAGATTACTGGCAAAGTTCACTAGGACCATTATGTTTACAAGCAGTGGCATAACATGAAAGTTATAGCTATTGGTAGCAAACTGGCATTGCCTTGCATGGCAGCACATTTTCAGGAGGGTATAAAAATGCAATTTAAACAAATGTGGACTTTTCTTGAGGTTTTCATCTGTGGAAACAAATTTTATGTTTTCAACACGGTAACCACTCTTATTTTCTCCTAAGCTTTGCAGGTTAAATTGTGCTTTGCTTTGTGATTCATCACTGCTTATTATGAGTGGAAAAGATAAGAAATCAGAAGTTTTTAGCTATTTTAAAAAAGTCAAAGGTGAATGTCTTGCTAGAAGCCATACAATGTCTTGGAACAAACGGCTTTAAATTCATCTTGTCATTTGTGTTAACGCAAATATGTGCAAGTTTGAAAGAACACATGAGAGAGGTAATCGACAATGTGTTTTGCGCTCTTTGCATGGTTCGCCCGTGCAGAACTGTTAACTTGCATCGCCAAGGCTGCAACCGGCAAAGCATGCAATGAATGCAAAACACTTGGTCATTTGGGACTGGTCTGTGTCAAAATGCTCGGACACCAATGTAGTTTTTCAAACAGACGTTTTCTTGATTCCGGTCGTAAGAAATGACAAAGGGCCACCAGGCACCAACAGCAAAACCAGTGACTGCATTTCCGGAATTTGATCATATTTCCGGAAATGCATTACTTGAGTAACTTTTCTGCTATTAACTTTTCTCTGAATCGTCTGAACCTGTGATTGTCGTTTTTTCACTGATTTCCTTATATGGTAAGAGGGCTGATTGTAAAAAAATACCAGATTAATCGACTCAACAAGTTTGGTATATTCTTTTAGTTTTTGTGCTAGATGTATTTCATTTTCCAGTCAACTTGAGGCTCACCAAGACAGTTGAAAATAGTATTGTGTAAAACCGAAAAGAAGCCGGAGCTGTAGCCATGTTACGAAAAAAGAGTGCACCGGAGTCAGAGCTACACTCTTGAAAACCAAGCGCTCCGGAGCTGGAGCTGGAGCTGGAGCTGGAGCCATGTTCATAAAAAAATTCCGGAGCCAGAGCTGTGTCATTTTTACGACGGCTCCGCAGCCCTGGTGGAAACTAAGTCAACGACCACTNTGACCGTTAAACGCTTTTCGTTGAAATNGTTCCTTTAGCTTTGCCACACATTGAGAGGTACCATATTTTGCCTTGGTTGGTTTAATGTAAAAATTATCTTTTTGTTCTAAATTGGTGATTTATTGATGGAATTTTCTAATGGCCATATTTTAGTTACTCGCTGATATTTTGAGAGGAGTTCGGTCATATTTTGGCCGAAGTTTGTTTTCGTCTCCTCGCCCTTGAAAATGTTTGTCGCACTGACACGGTTCAGGTTGTATTCGTGATTTCGCATCCTCCCCCTGTCCTGGCCCCACAACAACAAACACCTCACCGAGCGCCGGTAGCATAAGGACTTGAAGAATTACTTCAAAACTTTAACTTTTCATGTAAGTTAACTAACAGTCAATTTTTTATGTTTTAGGGTTGTCGCAGTCAAGATAAATGTAAGGTACCTGCACTTAAGTATTTGATGAAAACCTATCAAGCAGACAACACATGTCTGGTAAAACCAAGTTTAAATTTTGCGACAAACTTGACTCCACACATCTGCTTCACTCAACAGAAACTGACAGGTGATAGAGCGAAGTACAAGATCAAAGTGAAGAGATGGAGGGTGATTCATTATTAGGTACTTAACTGCATTTGCAGATAATAAGAAACGTACTGACTTGGGTTAAGCACCTAATCGACAAAAATCTCTGTCAAGGAGGTTTGATCATAGTAGCAATTCATTGAGTTATCAAATGGGAATATAGATCGAATATGAGATGTGTCTCTGTGCAATGAAGTGCCTTTATATGTAATGCTTTTCGATCTGGTCATACGATACTTTGGGTAAAACCTAAACTTGTCGATTTTTAAACTTACTTTTGCAAGGTCAAATTCATAGATTGATATGAACATGAAAATGCACGAACGATAAAACACGACACGTGTTTGTCAAAGTACCTGTTGTTTCCTAATTGGAAAAAAAGTTTTCCGCTTTGGCTTGCTTCCTTGTATGTGATCGATAGTGAAGGCAGACTGTGCCAGTGGCCTTTCATGCTTTTTCCCGTAATTGTTGCATAATTGCTTGCCGTCCTCACGGCCCTTTCTCTGAAGCACTGCCGCAGTCCTGAAGCCGGAGCTTATGCAACTTAATACTGCTTTTCTCTCTCAGTGAAATGCATGGGGCTAAGGGTGGGGATAGCCAAACAACTTTAGAATAGCTTAAATTTGCTTTACTTGGAAAGTTTGAAACTTGTTGTCATTGTTAAAACTGCGAAACAACACACTGATATATTTTTCTTAATGATTAGCGATTCGTCGACGTGATGATTGCATTCGCTTGGATCACTACTTGAAAACATGTGGAGCAAACGACGTTATGGTAGTGTAAGAAAAGCAGAGTTGAAACAAATGATTTGGCACCGAATAATTTCTCACTGACCTACCTAGATTGTGCATTTGCTGTTATTGCTTTAGTCGCTGAGTAAAACTTCTGGCTTTGGTTTGAGCTGCAATCCACGCTAATGACGAATGCAACGCAGCTCGGAAAGCAAGGCTATGGTGATGGAGAATTCGAATCTACTCCAAATCTTGCGATCAACTCCGTGAACGAAATCATCACCGCAGATTTTGATGGCGCGAAAATTCAAATATTTGACCCGAAGGGAAACTTCAAGGATTCGTTTGTGACCGAAGTGAGATCTAGAAAATAAAAAATAACAGAAAAGTACATTTTTCCAAATCCTTGATGTTTTTGGCATCTTACGTCAGGATTGATTGCTTGGGTCTTGCCTGCGTTCGTCTGCGCAGTCCACTTGTTTGTGCTTGGAACTCATTTTAACTTGTTTGATCGCAGTTGCTGAGATCATATAAAATCTATGGACGTGATCGATTTCCAAGCCTTTTTGTCTCGCATCGCATCAGCCAATTTTAAAGAAAGTGCAACTAAATTGTTACCATGGCACTTGGATTTTTACAGTCCACACACAAAATGATCTCGTGTTTGTGGGTTGTGCGGCGAAAATCAGTCAATGTTTATTTCGCAGCAACCCGAATAAGCAACGTTTCTTCTTTCATTGTCTGCGACACAATGGTTGTTGTTTTGTGCAACAGGTTGTGTGCAGAAATAAAGGAACAATTTTGTTTAGAAGTGTAATGTATTAGTTCAACTTCGCTTCAATTACAACTTCTGAGCTGCAAATTATCGTTTCATTTATTGAAAAATAACAAATTTCGCTTTCAGGTTTACCAGCGAATGTGCAAACCTGCTGGTATTGCGATACTCCACAATGATGACATAGTCGTATGTTGCGAAGATCAAGTGCATATATGGACGCACGAAGGCAAAAGTATAATGGGGTTTGGGAAGGGTTACTTTGCAAGTTGCTGCAGCATTGCTGTGGATGCTGACAACAGGATAGTCGTGGCTGATGCTGGGAAGCATTGCATATCAGTGCACACGTAAGTCATGAGGTACTTTTTGATTGATTATGATGGCCACAATACCAAACAGTTTGGGAGGCAACAATTCTTCTTGGTCCCTTTGGTAGCGCCTCTTTAAAAGTTTAATTGGTATTTATTCTGTCACGTTGCATGAACAAAGATAAATGAAATTTGGAATTGTGCAAAAGTTTAACTAAATGTTTTACGTATTCGAAAGATCACTTTATAGAGCGCATTTCTGTCACATTGTAGGGCAACTTTTGTACATGAACGAACAGCCGAACCAAAAATTGTTAAATTTTCCTGCATTTTGACAGAGACACTGGAAAATTAATAACTCAGTTTGGAACGCAAGGGAAGGGAGAAAGCAAACTGATGGAGCCTCGCTATGTTGCCTGCGATTCCCACCGCAACATTGTTGTATCAGACGGCGGAGACTGCAGTGTAAAGAAATATACGGCGCAGGTGAGGAAGTCATTCGCAGCATAAGCTTCTCAAAGCGCCATCTGTAATAGGATAAACAAAAGTTATACGTATTTGACCCCGCTTGTTTTAAGGGGGAATTCCTCCTCAGCTTTGGAGCGGAGGGGGGAGAACGGGGTCAGTTCCAGGGACCGCGAGGAGTCTGTACTGATCGTCATGACAACATCCTGGTTGCGGATTGTTGGAATCACAGAATCGATCTCTTCAATCCTGAAGGGATGTTCATGAGGCATATAGCAACGGGTTTGTAAACAGTTTTTCTTTGTTTTTTGCGTGTGTTTTTCAGAAGAACTGGTATTAATCCTATGGGTTCAATCAACAAACACAACTTTCTACTCAGGGGCGGACGGCCTGCATTTCCCGTGGTGCATTTCACTGACAAACGTTGGAAAGCTAGTTTTGTCAGAAGATTACAGCTGGTCTGTTAAAGTGTTTGAAGTACCTGGTAAGTTTATTGCCGTCAACGTCATCGTTCTAAACAGCTTTGTGACTCGTCATCCCTTGACGTCATAGAATATCGTTCGTCATCGTCGATATCATCAGTGGATGAAATAATGTCGCCGAACTCCTTCCCTGACTTCGACCAACTTGCAGGCCAGATCGACCTTCCAAATTTACTCGGGAACAAAGTGTCCTGGTGGCTGACGTCACCAGGGGCTCATGAAGCCGAGCAACCAGGTACGAAACTAGAACTTAATTCTTTGTCCTCAACTTTTGTTTCTACAGTGACCCGAAGTGAGGCGGGGAAAAATTTGGAAATCTTGCGAAGACGTGTGATGAGCAACAACGCAAAAGAACAATGATTTAAACAAAAAACATTTTGGATATTTCATAAAACAACTTTTTTAATCGCCAGCAAATAATCGCAATGTCTTGCACCCACAGTTGGGCCCCTCACCCGATGCTGTGTGTAGCACTCCTTAGACAAGAATGTTCACTTCAACCGCCGGCAAGAGGCAAATTTAAGGCTTCGGCCTGCCGACAATTATTGCCGTCACCGAAATCAAATTATAAAACTGTTGCGGAAGGAAAAAAATTGGATGAACTTTTTTCTTGTGTTTGTAACGCGGGTAATTTTTCTGAAATGCTGAAACTACTTTTACTGTTGAGTCTTTGTTCCGAAACACGAAGAAGATCCAGAAATAAAAACGGACAAAACATTCTGCTCTTTCGGGTGCCAAGTGCGAAAACCATCTCGAGAAGATGACAGACAGACAGACAGACATTTTTATTTAACATCTGAAAAAATCAGATATCAGGGAGAGGAGAATGACCGCAAGGTCTTCGAGTCATCCTCCCCCGCGAAATACAAGTCGAGCTGCACAGAAGACGACCAAAAGTCTACAAAATTCATATAGGCCTACATATATCTGCAAAGACCGTGCAGACATATCCACAGGACATAAGCACACATAAACAGGACATGAAAACAAAAAGACGCGGAACAACACAATTACAGCAGACAAGCGGAAAAATTCAGTTTTTATAATATGTGAGGATGGTCAATTAAATAGTTTTTCTGTAACCTACTAAATCGGAAATATGTGACAAGTTTAAAATCATTTGGAATATTATTCCATATTGTTGGTCCTCGGAAAGAGGAGTGACGTCGTTCATTAAGTGTCTTAGCTAGGGGAATTAGATCGGACTGCAAATTTATTGAAAATTGGTGTATCATGACTGGATCGGGCTGAGAAAAATTTTGTTGTTTAAATGTGATTATTCTAACCATATCCGATTTTACAGATTTGATAAATTTTAGAAATGCGGAAAAGGCAGTGTCTATTTTGCCACATGAGGCAAATCAAAACCGCAGCACTACCTCAAAACATACTCTGTGGTAACCAGACACATCATGAGAAAAATATGAGCTGGAACCAGGGACCAAGTTTATGGGGGGACGAGGGGGACATGCCCCCCAACTTTTGGACAGTGGGGGACATGATATCTTTTGTCCCCCCC
>JGI24158J21664_10015042_pt1 | contig 10112 bp, 7 predicted proteins | sample Ectturendosymbi3_FD_21664 | JGI IMG/M metagenome (IMG submission 21664) | reverse complement strand
CCGCCCCCCCGCCTCGTACGCCTATGGTTACTGCGAATCTACCCACATGTGCTGCAACCTCTTAGAATTTTGTGCGGATTTTCTGTAATAATTCAGGAGCAATTCTTTCGCGCATTTCAGCTCTTTGCCCCGGAGTCAACACTTCTATCAGGAAGAAAGAATTTGCGAATCATATTCATTTAGTGAAAATGATTTAAAACATGAAATAATTTGGCAAAGAATTTGCTTCGGAAGGGGGCGAAGGCAAAGCTGCCTATATCGCTCGAATAATTTTGTTCATTTACAACTACTTAAAAAGTTGCGTTTGATTGTTACTGGTAGCTGTACCTCTTCCCGTCACCAACGTTTCATGCAAGAGAAGCTCTTCAAAAATGAAATTAGTGAAAATATTTCCCAGAAATTCTATGAAAAGTGGGTAACACTGATCTACTTTCATCTGAAAGGTTTGAGTTGAAAAATAGATTTAAATGATTTCGTTGATGAATTGGACAGTCGATATTGCAATCGAAGGTTTAGGTTGCGTTGTGATGATATAAAATTATAACGTAGACTGCAGTAGGGTTGCCAGATGGACGGTATTTTGCTGCTAATTTAGCAGAGGGCTGTAAGAAGCCGGTATTATCGAAACTCGTGCCTGAAGCAGATATTTTGAAAACAAATAATAATGACTCTAGTAGTCGGAGGGGCAACCGTTCCCCCTAAAACCTGCAAAAGCAACTCTTCACTATGAATTTGTACAATTCAGAAAACAGCATTCGCGACATAAGGCCGTTTTGTCGTCCGTTGTTTTGTCACAGCAGTGTTGTGACTTGTGGAGTATAATTTATCTCTCTTACAGTAGTGAACCCGTATTGAGAATTGACTGCCAAATATTACTGAAATCGCTGCCCTCATAAACTTACTTGATGGATCCGCCCCTGCTAGTAGTAAATCTTGTCAGGACAGTTCCTTCATTAACAACACTCATTGTCTCTCCTTTTTCCCTCTACCTTTGGTTAGTCATACTTAGCATCTTCCGTCGCCCTAAACGTGATTTGTACGAGCATTTCTTTTGGCAATTAACCTTAGGCTTATAACCCGCGTAGGTGGGGTTGTTGTCTGAACTACTACCGCAGGCAGTATGCAGGAACATCACAGAAATGGACAGGGCGACAAGGAGATTGCAGAGACCAGCGATCCTCTCACAATCACGCGAGCTGCATTGAACAGACAAATTATTTCGTCAGGGACTATGACTGGTCCAAACAAGTGCCAGCGAATCAACCGGGAGGTGTCAGCCAGTCTTGTGGTCCAGAAAGTAGTGAGAAATTTGCTCAAGAGTTTCAGGTGAGATAGTTGCAAAGTGAAGTGAATGTAGCACGCATGAAATTATTGTTTCTATTGTGGTGATTGCACAGGCAATATCGTAGAAAAGCAAATACTATCAAAGCAGGGGAGTAGCCAGGATTTTTCTAAGGGGGGGGGGCTGAAGTTATTGAAGCAAAAATCCTTGAAAAAGAAAAATTACTTGTGATTAGAATAGCCAAGGAAAGTACATAATTTGTGGATAAACAATTGACTGTACTCAGACATTTCGGATTATTCTTAAAATTTGAGACGTTTAGAATTATTCTTAATCCATCTTTTATTAAATCCGAAACGTCTCTTTTATTTTGAGACGTTTCGGGTTATTCTTAAATCCAATTTTTGACTGAAGATGGATTAAGAATAATNCGAAACGTCTCAAAATGAAACATGTATAGTTTTTTGAANGCTTTTTTAGTGTTGGTTGTCCATTTTCACTCAACGCGTTTTGCTGACTAAAGAGCGGCTTGCAACGGATAAGCAAAATAGCGAAATAGTTCAGCCTGCAGCTAGCGATCACTCACACCTCGCACTGCATATCAGACAGTGTTGCCGTTGGGGCCAGTCTCGTTAACAACGGATTGCTGCCTTTTTCAAGACCAGATAACATCATATTTTTACATTACAGTTTAATATAAGCCAAATGTTTTCATTACCAATACCTGGCAAAGGGCGATAACCCACGTTGAATCCGAAACAGAGCTACGTATGGTCATTAAATGGAAAAATCGGTGACGTGAGTAACGTGTTATGTTATTCCCAACGCTATGAAGAGAGCTTCGTCAGTTCGGAGCGATCACCAAACACATATGAGAGTGAGAAATTGAATGAATCTAACTATCTTCATCCTGAAAGGGTATAAAATTGGGAAAACAAAAAACAGCTCAGTCAACATCAGATTTGTTGTCAAAACATCAGATATCAGAAATTTCTCTCAAAGCATCATATCTGATGTTTGAAACATCAGTAGTGGCAACACTGATGCATATCATCTATGTGTGCACATTAGGAACGTCCCAGATTTGTGACGTATCAACTACACCTCAATCGGCACTGTTGGTAGTTTAAAAATGTAGCTAATAGCTTGTTTTCACGCTAGCAGAGCACCGTACACCCAGCTCTTGTTGTAGGTGGTAGTACAAAGAACGCAGGAATGAAGAAAGCTGCTTCAATATTTCTCAAAACTCGAAAATTCATAACCGTCTGATTTGATAACAAATGTGTTGCTACGCCTTGTGGTACTGCTGAAGAACATTCTGCAATGTACCCAATCTCGACTTAGGATGTTAGTGAGAAACTAAGAAAATAAACATAAATATTCTGATTGCTAAAGAGGGGGCTTCACCCCCCTGTCTGCGCCTTTGTATCAAACTGTAGCCTGCGGAAAGATGTGCACTTGAGAAATTGATATACAACATGTAATATTGGAATGTTACCAAGTGCCCTATTTTTAGAGTTTCAGAAAACGCCTCCTTTCACATTAAACACTGCCGTTGTCGATTTTCATTTAAAAGGTGAATTTGCTAATGTTCAGCATAAGGCTATAATAGACCATGCTAACAAAGCGTACGTTTATATACCATTTGAAACATTTTCAAACCAACTATTCTGGGAGCTGCATTAAAATGTAAAGAAAATAACATGAAAATAAACGCGTTGTCAACAATGCGTTCTTTTTGAAAAGGGTTATTCGGGAATCCAGTACAATATGGGCTTACGAATGCAGCTCCTGTCACTGTTGACAAAATGGCCAGTAGGTGATACCGGGTGGAGTTGTTGCGAGTTTCACTTAAATTAATGTAACCACCAATGTACAATAGCTGCAGCAAAGAAAATGGAAGGGGTATATTGTTACACACTACGGGGTAACTGGTTACAAGAACGCAAACATGCAATCATTGCAGGAATAAAACTGTCAATCCAAATGTAGCAAGACCTCAAAGAAATGAGAAGCCATACTCTGTGATACGGAGCTAAACATTCATATTTAAAATGCCGTTTCTGTCACCAGGCATAGTTTTCAAGCTACAAACACATTCAAGTTCAAAACAACGGATGCTCAAAAGCTGCAAGAAAACGAAAGTAAAGAGTTAAGAACACAATCAATGCACTAAAAAAGCTCAGTCACTGCAAGAATACAGAAAAAAATTATGCAGTGACTGAACTAATGTGCAATGGCACTGAAAATCACAATAATAGCGTTTTAATCCTGGCAAATATCACAAACATGTAGGTCACTACCATCACTACAAGCTGAATGTGACCAACACGTGCATTTTATACACTTCACCCACATCTCACCAAGGTCAGATTTAGAATAGAAGTCACTACAGACTAAAAAATGGACATCAGACATGACTTTCTTTCTTTTCTGCCTGGCAGACTTGGCCCTCGAGGTTTACTACAAACCTCTGCAACTCTTTGATTCTTTTAACATCTTCTCAGCAGATAATGTCAAGATAACCGAATGAAGTTTTCGTGTTTCTTTAATATTTGGACCGGCTTCAGGATGAGTTTTCGCTCATTTCAAATGCCTGTATTTTTCACATTTCTCAATACTAGAAATTGGTGGGGGGCATACAATCAAGCAGTTGCCCGAGAATCGCCAGACCTATCTGCATGCCCCTGGTTGTTACGACTACAGGTCTGATGTATAGAAGAATTTTTGAGCTGTTATGATTTGACAAACCTCATGTTGAAATGGATTTGGTGTGGTTCTGCAGGAAGTTGTGATGATTTTTTTTTGCGGGATACACGATTGTCGAGATTCAGGTCACACAATTGCTAACTTGCAACTTCGCGCCGAGCGTCACTGACCTTCGATATTTCTTAAATTAATGGATGCGACACATTTCATTTATAGCAGTTTTTTGAAGGAACAATCGACAAATTTACAGTAAAGGCAAACATTTTTTTTTCTTAGACGTTAGATAATTACAGGTAAAGCATTAAATCATAGTATTTCTTTTATTTTCTGTCAACTTTTCAGGGTGTTATATACAAGAAAATGCTTTGTTATTTTGTAATTTTATATCTGTCTAGCAGTTTCGTATAAAATCATTTGCCTTCAGGCTTTCATATGCATTCTTCTGTCTGTTCTTCTCTTTAAGTGTTAGTGAGTCTCCCTCAGTCCGTCCTTCATGATGTTTTATTACTCAAAACTCTGAGAGTGCATGTTCCAGAAACTCCTAGTCCCTACAGCTCGCATCAGCGGTGATTGTAACCAGACCAGGAGTGGAACAAACGGGTGCGCTGGATTAGGCTTCTTTGAAAGGCTCTGACAAAACCGTGGTTTAGAAAACAAGGGGCAACTCTGGCCAATTTTAGCCTGTGTTATCAGAAAATGTTTGTGCCCAAAAAATTCTTTATTTTAAATTTCATGCGTATTTTTACAGATGATCAGGGAACTTTTTGCCTAGTTTATGCATTTTATTTCACTAGCTGCTACAATTCGAATGTATTAGCGCAATTTGGAGTGTCGTATTTCAACAGTTTGAATATCGTGACTAAAATGTCAGAGGGAATATATTCAAGCGAAACGATTAGATTCTTAACTCTACGGTAGCTAATGATTTCCAAGATTCAAAGGTCCTGACGTCAATTTTGTGACGTCACGATCACAGGATGTTTTCAGACGGGTCTAGAAACAACTATATGTAGGCGATTGCAGGGCCCGAAGAAGCTTTGCACGCCCCTTTATCCCCAACTCATTCTTCGCATCTATGCTGGCATGAACGGGCTGGGCGGGGGTGCCAAGACTGCGTTTGCCCCCGGGCGCGGGAAACCCTAGGTACGCCAGTGCATTCATCATCAAAAGTTTCGCACTTCATGCCAATCAGACAGTAAAATCCTGTTGCGATAGCGCGTTTACGTGCGTACTGCGTATAGCTAACAAGGCTAAAAAATATTCGAGGAACCTGTTTGTGGTTGTCTGTGACGGTTATTCGTTTCTGCAACAGGTGTTGAAGTGTCTGAAACTCAGTAGACACAAAAAAGCAAGGAAGTAATACCTACGTTCAAACTGACTCACAAGTTTGCGCCATGGCAGGCCCGCAACCACGTGGTGGGCAATCGGACAATTGCTCCCTTCGAAATTTTCAAAAATATGTTTAGTTGCTAGGTACAATAATAAGTTACAATCTTTTTTTGCCCCCCCGAAAATGTCAGCTGGCTGCGGCCCTGGCTTGCGCAGTCACCCGCTAGGAACTTAGTGCTGATTTTCAGCTTTCGTTGCTCAATTTATTAATTTACCTATGCATACATATTGAATTGTGATGGCTACTTCTAAGAAAAGTCTGGTCGAGTATTGTTTTTATGACAACTCTACTGAAATGGAAGTAAGGACAAAACCTTATCTTTTTTGCAGTGTGAAAAACGTAAAGTACCATGTCTGTGATTCACAAGCTGAGGTCCGAGAAGGTGTGGCAAGGGTTCTGCGAGTTATATCCTACTCTTACAAAACAACATTAGTCAACAAAATTTTGGTATCGGTTGAGGATTGCATCACTTGGATGATTTTCAATTCGCTGATTCGGAATTTGAAATCGTAATTTCTGCATTATGTCAGTTGTTCAAGATATTCGTCTTTCCATAATTATTAATTGAATCGGTTGGGTTTTCGAGAAAAAATCCATGAAGCTACTCACCGATCCGAAAGTAGGAAATGTTAGGATATACTATACTATACCCTGTAAACAAGGCGCAAGTCCGATTCGGCATCTGCTTGTGTTAAAAAGACTTGTGTTGCATCCAATACCTCGTCACAGCTCAAATAACCATCTTTGTCCACATCAACCTTTGACAAAATAAGATACTGTTGCTTCTTATTCAAGAGTACGTTTCAGATCTTACCTATGCAAAGTTTGAAGCAATGCAGGGTACTATCTGTAGTTTAGCTCTCAAGTGTGGGTCAGTGTTGGAGTCGAGATCTGTTTTGGTCTGATCTTGTTCTCAAATAACGTGGATCCGGCCTCGAGACCTTTGCATCGAGTCAGTGTTTTCTTTTGTCCAACAGTTCGCATCGCAAGAAATATCACGTTAAAAACAGGTCTTGCAAAACCGAGTTATACGATGCTGGGACAATTGAACAAAAAACTAGGCTTGGGAAACCGATTATACGAAAATAAGTAGTAGTTAAACTCGTTTCTTGCGACGTTGGCCCTGACGCAGAAAGACAAAAAGTGAACTCTGTCACGGTTAGTCATGTCGGAAAGAGCGAAAAAAACGAACTATTTTTGTCTCATCTACTGTTTAGGAGTTTGATCTACTGTACCTTTACGTAAGCTGCCCTGAAGAAAAAAGTTTTTTTGCAATAGTAGAGTAACGTGATAAAACGTTTAGTCGAGTTTTTGCAACAAAAAAAATTTACTGGCATTATTATTTCCGCCCATTGATTGAGCGCATACGGAGATTTTATGCCAATGGTTGCTTTGCAGTGGAGTTTGGGATATGGCTTTACTTGATTTCAAGGGCTGTTTTTCTGTACATGTATGAAAAACTGTTGTTTTTCTGCGCATTAATGTCTTTTGAGCCATCTTGCTTTTTGTTACTTTTCATGGGTCTAGCGAGCTGCTTCTGTAAAATCTAAGATTATGTGATGGACTTATTCGTGACGAAGTATACCACATGTGGATCGCCATCTTGCTGCTTTAAGTTGTCATCATGCTTAACTTGAAGTGAAACGCTAAATATAACAGGTTTGGTTATTGTTCCAATTTGTTTTGCGTATATTACTTTTTGCATTCATATTTTTTGAATTTTTGCATTTAAACCAACAAGTAGGATGTCGAAACATATATCGGATGGGGGACTCTTTGCAATAAAATGATTTTAAATTCGGACTGCGTTTCTTCCGTTTGTTAGCGGGTAACAGACGCGTAGCCAGAAATTTCAATAGGGGGTTGAGACAAATAAAAACTCAGACTCAACTCAACATCTGAATATTAAATGCCCAATGTCTGTAAAGCATCGTCCACAAAATGTGTATTTGTAATAGTTGCAGTCAGATTTACGCCGGCAGTAAAAATTATGTCTTTCATTGTGTTGGAAACTTTTAACAGGTTTTAAAGTTTGTGTTTTGTGTAGTCGTTGAAACTTGAAATACCTTTAGACTATTAGCAGGCCGGACTCCGAGCTTTTGGTAAAAATGATTTTAACTCGCCGGCAAGTTAATGGAAAATAATTGGTCAAAAGATTTAGCCTCCGCATATTTGTGATTGAATAGTCACAATACATGTTTAATGATCACAATTTAATATCCAGATGAATGCCATTGTTACTAAACAGTGACTACCGGATTAACAAAGAAGAGTTTGAAATTGAATTGCTTCATAGCCAACGTTTGAGCATCAAGGCCTTACGAATTTCGAAATGAAGTTCAGGCTGCATCAGCATTAGATGGGATACAGCAAGTTAGTGGGCCTGCGAAAAGCGTTACATCTTGTATTTGCGTTTTTACTTGCGGTTAGCGTTTATGTACAAGTTTGTTTTTAATAATCACCAACTTCCACACGGAGCTTAAACGTCAGGTAAAGGTCAGCCGCTATATGAATTCCCCAACACTTACACTTTACACAAGGTTTGAATAATTACGGTCAATTGGTCAACCATACTGCTTCGACTAAAAACTGATGAACTGACGAAAAACTCGGAATCGATTTCACGCAGGGTTTTAGGAAACCCAACAATCATTCCTTGGCAAAAGCAAAATCTACTTGAACTTGTTTGAAACACTTAATTCTGGTTGGGTATCAATCTCCACAAAAATTTCTGATCTAGAGAGTAAGTTTTGCAGTCAGGTCTCCCTGTCGAAGTTTACTACAATTCTTATTCTTATAAGATTCAAGTCCCAATCACTGGCATGCAGTAGGTGATAAAATTTCTTACACGCTGAGCTAGGATTGTGTTTTGAGAGTAATTCAAGCTGAACAGCAATTTGGTTCTTTCGTTCCCCAAAACAATTTATTTGATTCTTCGACTCATCAAACCCTTGCTTCTCAATCTCATAGGCTGTACGCCGTACGGTGTTGTGTCGTTTACTCACCTGATGACTAAAATCAAACAACGTTTTTTACATTGATAGTCACTGCTTGGAAATGTCTAAGGAGGCTTAGCATACGTTTGCAACGAAATTTTTATGATTCAATCAAGTAATTTTTTTGTTACGAAATACTTTTACCACACTCACAACGCATCATCATAAGATATAGATAGCTTTGTTGTTGCAACAGTTGAAAATCTATGACACTTTCCTTGAAATCAGCAATTTCAAAAGGCAAGGATTTTCACACCCACACTTTGCAAAACAGCTTCTCACGTAACACACGTATGAAAACAAAAATGCGTGGCATTTACTGCTCAGTTGCACTTGGAAAGAGATTTTGCTACTGCATAATAATTTTTGACTGTTTTGTTTTCCCAATTAGACAGTTGTCAAATGTTTTTCCCAGTAAATTAAATTTGTAGCAAGACACATAGCTTTTCAGGACTTTTATGTTGTTCGCGAGCAAAGTAATCTTACAGGCCAATTAACTGCATGAAAAATAAAAAAATACTATCAAGAAAACTGTTTATGAAGAGTGCTACACAATACTGTAACAATTAAACATGGCCTCACCTCATCGAAAGTTTTCTTGTAGAGTTCAAGGTTCTTAGATCGCAAAATGCAGTACCTCATCAAAAAAGAGTCTGTAAATGCAAATTAATGATCGTGCAGTTGCCGTAGTTCAACCAGATTTCAAAGCTTCTTACCGTCGCCGCTCAAGTCAGGTGATGAAGAACTGATTATCGGAGGTGACGGGATGGATCGTTTCTGCTTCAGTTTTTCGTTGATCATTTTCGCTTTTTGTAGCCTTTTCTCGGCCTGGGCTAACCTTTCAAGTTCATTACGCATTGTTTGGTCCCTGCGAAACGAGTAGATATGAACGTTTACTCACCACGCATTGCACTGCTGCTAGTGCAAGTTTTCAAATGCGCAGTTTTCTTACTTGACAACTTTGCCTCTGCGACCTCCTCTTGAAGACGAAGGGGAAGGCGTATGGATTTTGATCGGTGAACGTGAAGACATGCGAGACGTAGAACTGCTTCCGCGCTCTAAATAGACACAACTGCGATTTGAGCAAACCTTTTGCAACACACACCATTTAAGACTAACTCCCACAACCTTTGAAAGCAGGTGGCACAATCACCGCTGGCAGTTTAACTTTGCGATGAATTTCATTAGAGCTCTTGCTGCAGATGCCTTCGTGGCGCATGTTGCCTTCAGCTTTAGCGATTAGTTTCGGAGGAGTGATGGAAATTGCTGGACGTTTCAACCTGGGAGGAGGCGGTAAGGTCCTCTTTGCTGCAGGAAAAAACAAAATCAGGATTTCTATATGCAAGAAATATTTTTGTTATAGTTCCAACTTAATTGCCACCATCGGTATAACAACGCATAGTAGTATTTGATTTCTGTAAACATGAAGCGTATGTAGGGACGCCGGAACGGGGGTGCATTACGGGGGTACTGCCCCCCCTGCCCTTTGAAAGGGGGGGCAACGGGGGCACAGTTGCCCTAACATCCCTGTATCATACCTACTTTAATGATTTATCAAGATCAACCTGGAACAAATTTATTGCGGCTATTCGCGCACACCTAAAATTCAGAATGGTTTTCTATAATTTCTTTTATTTTGAGGTCAGCATTGTTGCTAAACATGTAAATGCGAAAAGAATGACTATTATGGCTACGGGTGTGCTTTTACACTGAACTCAAGCAAACAGTTTTGAAC
>JGI24158J21664_10015039_pt1 | contig 10114 bp, 7 predicted proteins | sample Ectturendosymbi3_FD_21664 | JGI IMG/M metagenome (IMG submission 21664) | reverse complement strand
AAATGCTTTATGTAAACACGTATTTATATAACACTGGGACCATATTGTTTTTTCTATAACATTGGGACCATATTATTTAAGTTTTAAAAAACTTGTTCATCAGAGGTTTCAGTTATAGTGAAATAAACACATTCAGACTGTCCAAATTCAGCAAAATAAGCTTTGCATTTAATATTTTTGTCCCTATCCCTATGCAAGAAATGGTTTATTTAAAGGCTATACAAAAAAGCGCCCCAATGGGCGTTTCTGTGTCGGGGACCAACGATCAAAAAACGTATCTGAAAAAAATTAGGGGGGGCTTCAGCCCCCTGGACCCGCCTATGCTGGGTGCCGCAAATTATGATTTTTTTCTGTAGGGTGCCGCAAGCCTAAAAACGTTGGAAACCACTGGTCTAGACCATGCTTTCTTTTTTCATTAGCGCGATAGATCTTGCTGGTGGCCTGCGGGGCCCGTCCGTCTCTACCTTGGCACCGTAGATCATGCGGTTACTTTCGTGAGGACTCCATTAGTGCTGGCAGCACTGCACGTAAAGCTTTTCCTGCAAGCACGCGACTGGAAAGCTTCCTGCAATCATAGGCTGTTGCCTTGTTGAAAGCAAGTCTGTAAACTCTTTAGTAAAAGCTCGTGTCCTCATAGATTTTTCGATGTAGGCGAATATGTGTGGCAGAAGCCTAATTACTGAATCCAAGGAAACGGCGGTGCTTCACGGAATTACTGAAACCCCAAGAAGTCCTGTAAGAGTCTGGTGTGACCTGATCGTCAACCGACCCCAGGCGTGAGTTCCACTACTTTGCCACTCAACCGGCTAACATTAACTTCATATAATCACCCGATCTTTGTGAAACATATTAAGCTTAAGCGAATTGGCGATCATTCAGTAGACTATGTAAACACTGTAGTGTTTATATATAATTTCCGTAAGAGCTACGTGTTTGACCGAATTACTATTGATACCGTGAAATATCAAGAGAACGGCTGCCAAGAGCCATCATATAGCGGCATGTAGTTGTCCAACAGGAATATCTACTGTACTCCGATATAGGAAGAAGTTACACGATTTCGTGCAAAACCAAAGCTATGCATACCGCACCACCGAAGATGCTTGCAAAGCGAAATCGTTGAAGACACGCTGTAAGGTCTGGGTTGAGAATTCAGCGGAGCGACATTTGTAAGTCGCAGGTCAGTAGGTCACGCAGGACTAGCTCTGGAAAACAATTAATGTACTCTGCGTGATTTGAACAATTTTTAACATCTCTTCTATTCATTGTTGGATACGTTGCGTTCACTTCCACGGGAAAGATCAGCCTAAGTATCATTTTCCAATTGTTCACAACATTCGCGGGTAGACGCGTATAAACAGATGAGAACGTTTCTCATCGAGCCCTGCCCCAAATTTTCACTCAAAGAACCAGCCCAAATGACTATTCAGTCTCCAAATCACACACTAACGACTGAGTAAGAAAGTGAAAAAAAGCTTTCATAGCAAGGTAATCAGACAGATTGAAGTCAACTTTTTTGGTTACAACCAAAAAAACTTTTTCTTAGTGTCAGAACGGGAAGAGACTTAGGCAGGGCCGGCCCTAGCAGATGCGGGGCCCAATGCAAGACCTAGGCGCGGGGCCCCTGTTCTTACGTTATCGTGCTCAGTCAACCGTGCTGTGACCTTTTCGAGGAAGATATTTTAGAAAAATAATTATATGAACATCAAAAAGACGGCAAATTGGAGTCGATCTGTATGTAGGCTACATGATAACACAACAGTTTCTTTTATGGGGAGTGGGCATAGCTCATGTATCCCCAGGCTACGGTCATGTTTATGACTAATAGCATGCTGCTGTGTTGTCGACATCAGACAGTGGACCGCTACCACTCGTGATGAAGCCGACAGTTGTAAACGAAACTCTGCAATGGAGCGGCGAGCGCAAGTGCAAAGTTACGTCATACAAACCGAACTGACAAGCGAGTTGAACTTACAATGTAATTACTTCACTTTCGTTGGAAGAACAACTGACATGGAGAAAACTGCTAACATGAACTGATTGCTTATCTCACTTTCGGTAACCACAATTGCAGACGCGTTCTGGCATAAAGGTTAAGTCTGGGCGCACGATCAACTATCCGCTTTATGACGCAGTGCACGGGAAAAGCAGACTTCACAAGAGCAACCCATACATCCGCCCAAAGTTCCCCCAAAGCCCAAGTTTGCATTAGAATTTACTCATTATGCTTCATTATGCAAAATATCCGACCTCCGACTCCGCAACCCTGGTTTCACCAACTTCCAATATTCTTAAATTTGTGTATCATGAATACCCTATTGCATTTTATGATGTTAGGCATGCCCATTCTTCCTCTTAGAAAAATCTACTCTGAGCAATTGTTTTCTTGCTTGCTAAGCGCATGCAACTGCGCAACCATGCAGATACACAACCAGTGAAGCGGCTCAGGCCCGTAGCCACGGGGGGCAGTAACCCCCAATTTTGTTTGTGCCCCCCAAATAATTCAAACTCGAAAAACTAACAGATTTTGCAAATGCTCGTTTTCAATCTATTTAATCGTTTCGCCAACTCGCAACACCCCCACACGTTGCATAAAAAGCTAACCTCATTGTTACAAAATGAATTGTACTAAGGAACGTCCACACTGGTAACAATTTCGATTTGTGACGTCACAGTCAATGAAGACCGTCTTTCGAAACTCTCTCTGTTAGTGCGAACAACGCCATGGCCCTAGTAATCTGGCTATGGTAATGGTAATATACGAATATAGTCTTAGCCAGTGTTCTAAGAAAATTTTAACATATGTTGGTTTTAGTGAGCGTAAATAAAGCTAAATTACCAGAATTATAAATGAATTACAAATTTGGTGAATTACAGTATTTGAATTTAGAATAATATAACGTCTTATGAAAATACGAACAAAGTAGGGCCTACACCTACACATTTATTTCAAATAGCTTCTTGTTTTCCTGTTTTTCCAACGTTTTGGAATGTTGCAAGTGCAGTAGAATCAGATTTCGCTGAGCAAATGGTTTGGTGTGGTACTGCGCAGTTGCGCTTTGCGGTGAAACATGCCAGCCTACTTTTTGACGAATCATTATTTTTCCCAGACATATATTGTAGTGCAAAAATGTCGATTGCGAATGCTAATGAGCGAAAATACAGAAAGACTGCATCAAGTATGACCTTACTTGCCTGCAGAAAGATGGAGAGGATATCCCGCAAAGGTGTGTTGTGCATGAAAACGTTGTCTAACAGCTGTTTAAAATCATTCCAGCTCAAAGGGCATTTGAACAATGCTCAAAACGACCAAGTTAGTAAGTTGACTGCGTAATTTGAGACTAAAGAAGGTTGTCTCAAATGTGTCAGACTGGATGCAGGCCTATATATAACCAAACAAATATTTCCATCACATATGGTTGCATTTCGCATTGCTAATTCGAAAAAGTCGCAATACTGCAGAAAAACTGGTGAAACCATGCCTCCCGGATTGTATCAAAATAGTTCTGTTGGCCCATGGAGCATTTTGAGTTGGCCCACGGAGCGAACCTTCTCAGACCATGGTTAGAACCCCTAAATCAAAATTTGGCAAAACGATGCGATCTTTTCAAACAAAGTGGTAGGCCAACCGTGAATGACTAGAATATTCAGCTCACAGGAATGCTTGTTACTGCTTGCTTCTAAAGACAGATATAAAGCATTTACTCACACAAGATGTCAGAACTGGAAAACAGGTACGGAGACAGGTAAGCGACTGAACAAGCATTCCGCTAGTAAATCGCACATTCAAGCTATATCCTTGTGGGTGGAGCGCCAAGCAAGAGAAAAAAGCTGTTGTTCAGCTGACTTAGCGTTGTCACGAGATGTGGCTAGCCTCAATAGATACTATCTTTCAGCCAGGGCCGGAGCCCAAGCAATTTTGGATGGTTGGAGCCAGAGCCAAAAAAATTTGAATGGTGGAGCCGGAGCCGGAGCCCGAAATTTGAGTTCAGACTCACAGCCCTGCTTTCACCTATTGTTGATGACATAAAATTTCTTGCAGTAAACGAGTTATCGTTCATGGGCACAGAAGGCCTTAGTTTAATGCATTCAGGCTTCCTTTTGCAGCTGATGGAATTTTCTTTCAAGGATGAAAAGCTCTTGAAAATTTCCCGCAGTATCCCAAACAATGAGAAGTACACTTGTCCAGAAACTTAAAATAATGTAATTGAAGCTATAACATCACTTGTCCGAAAAAGCATATTAGCGAATATTATTCACACTGAGTTGCGACGCAGCTCGTGACACATCTGGCGTTGAGCTGTTAAGTGTCGTGATTCGCTTTGTGGATAAAGACATTGTCTCTCAAGAAAAATTGCTCGGAATATATGAACTTCAAAAATTTGATGCACATATTTCAGAAATAATGTTTTCGATCTTGTATGAAATTGATTTGCGGAATCTTCTGACTAACCCAATGCTACGATGGAGCGTCGGTGATGTCGGCAAAACACGGTGGAGTGCAAGCTTTAATTGGTCAGCATGTCAAACGTGACGTTCCCCACATTCACTGTTTAAATACAAACTTCATTTAGTGGTTGTTCATGTGTACGATTGTTTACCTATTGTTTGCGGGTACTTTGACATTTGCAATTTGCTAAGCAAATTTTTGTCCACTTCCAAAGTTTCTGTCATGTATAAACATTTTGCTGGTGACGCTATGGCACGACTAATGGAGCAAAGGTGGTCTGGACATTATAAAAACACCCTGAAAATGAATAAAATAATCTATTTAAACATACAATAAAACAAAAAACATTTCCCCCCTAAAAATCTATTGTGCCCCCCAAACCTTAAAACCTGGCTACGGGCCTGAAGCGGCTCCCAGCGTTAAAAGGGCTATGAGATATATACATACCGTATTAAATTTAGAATGTTGGAAGTGCGCGAGAATGCGATAGCACTGCTCGAATTGTCTGGTGGTATTGCGCACTTTAGAGGGAACACTGGTCATGCCGTATATTCTAAGGAACGTATTCCTGGATGGCCTGTATAGCTCCTTCCTAGGCTTGATCAGAAGGTCTTATACCCAGGCTCGTAACCAGCTTGTGACACCACGGCAGGCGCGTAGCCAGGGGGGGCAATGGGAGCAATTTCCCCCCCAAATTCTGAAAGTTTCACCAAAAAATTTCAGGGTAATCAAACTTTTGATGTGTAAGCCACAGAAATACTTCAGTGCAAAGCAACGAAATTGCGGAGCCTATTCTACTTCAACCTTTAGTTGAACCTGATCAAAGTAGTATGGATCACCAATTGTCCATGATTAATCAAACGAATTGTGTACAAGGGCATCGGAAAATAGATTTTTCCGGAAAAGCCAAGAATTTTTGTATGGGGGTGGCAAAATCGCGAAATTTCATTTTATCTAATCGAAACTAAGAAAACAATCTTTTTTGCTAAAAATTTAATAGGAAAATGTCAAATTTAAAAATTCAAGGAGGGTCCATGCCCCCCTTCCGACGATCATGGTTATGTGTATAGTGTAAATGTGGGAGAATTAATGGCATGCTTGACCTTTACCTGAAGCTCCGTGTGAATGTTAGTGATAATGAAATACGAACTTGTATCTAACCGCTTGTAATCACTAACCGAAAATAAAACAAGGGCTCACGCTTTTCGCAGCTGTTTCTGGCGCACCAGCTTGCTGTATCTCACCTAATGCTAATGTGAACTTAATTTCAAACCCATAAAAAAATTTCCTCTGATAATTTTGATTGCTACAAATACTGTATATCTTATCCTTGTCTGCAGCATCAACCGTAGCCTTAAATGAACATTATAAATTTTTGTTTTTGTGCAGTTTTTAAACCAAATATCGGTGAGTTACGTTTTATATGCCTTGAAGCTCAAACTATGACTAAGAAATTCAGCTTTAAAGTCATTTTTATAACGCAAATAGGCCATAGACCAGGGTCTCAAACTCAAATTGCTCCGAGGGCGAAACGAGGACTTACAAAAAAGAAACAGGGCCGCATTATGACGCTGACGCAACAAAGGTGGTACTTGAACTTTACCAGAAACAGCTTTTACATCTTTTTTCCTGCGAATGGTATCGTGAGTCATAGGAAATTTATCTCTAGCCCTTTCTACATTCGTTTAAAATGAACTTGTTCACAAGCTAGCCGAGCACTTTTAAACACCGGTGAATAAAGTAAATAACCTAAATGTTAAATATTGGAAAATTCTGAAAAAGCATCGCGGGCCGCACAAAATGCCTTCACGGGCCAAATGCGGCCCACGCGCCGTGTGTTTGAAACCCCTGCCATAGACACTGTTTAGCAATAATAGCATTATTTCTGTATATTTATTTGTTACGATGAAACCTGCATTGTGACGGTTTAATCACAATCATGTAGATTGTAGAGCGTTAACATTTTCATCAATGATTTCACATTAACTTACCGGCGAGAAAAAAAGCAGTTTGTGTCAAGTAATTACAATCCGACCTGTGCCTAGTGTTACAACTTTAATCTGATGTTAACTGCCACCTTATCCTATACTGTACAGTAAACTTGAAATCATTCCCCTGCAACGGGTGGACTCAGCAGCAAAATCTAACGTAAGTAGGAAGATGTTTTTTATTTTGGAAGTGCTGAGGACAGTGACACTGCCATTACTTACAGATAGCTTGCAATCTGTTTTATCGATAAAGCGCGTGTAACTAAAATGAAAAAATTTGACTTCTTTCCCAGTCGATTGGATTTTGTTATTTGAACACTCATAGATTTAAAAGAAGTTTCAACTGCTTACGCCAGAACGGCTAGATCAGCGGTTCCCAAACTTTTTTGAGAGCTACCCTAATCTAAGTTTGGTGAAAACGCCTCACACAACGACCGAAGCCTCAAACATATTATGAAAAAAATAATGATCGAATCGGTTATTTTGGCAGTAAGTTGCTAAGCTCGTTTTTAATGTCAGCATTTCACTCTTTTCTCGAGTACCTACGTTGCTGTCAAAGACAAAGAGCGGTAACGTTGAAAATACACAACTTCGGCTTGGATCGCCTCGGCACTGCGCATTTTTTAACCCTTTGTTACCCTTGTTTGGGTTTCGACCGAAACTTCGGAAACCACTGGGCTAGATCAGCTAACAGTTGCGGCGACAAGTATTTCTTAACTTTACTGCAGAGACGTGGTGAAAATCGATTGTGGCTTCGTTTAAGCAAACACACAACCATTTGCACACTTTGTGTATAGACTGCGTGGATAAAACATCTCCTTGTTTGTTTAGAGGACATTTGTAACTTTTGCATTTCATAGCATTTAATGACATAAAATCCAAACGTTTTTCAAACGCGTCGAGGTATTCTAGCCTTTACGTTGTCAGCTGCATTTGTCAACCAATCGCTCAAGAACAGGATAAGATCCACGTTTTGTAGACCAACTTCGGGAGTCATCGTCTTAAAGCAAAGTCGCTGCTCGGCTTCGATTGAAAGAGTGTTGGTGTACATCAGAAGCGTGTAAATATAAAAACGCAATCGTAATGGCGGCCACAATGACCTCTTGCTCAACTGCAATATTGGCTGTAAAAGTCATACTGCAGATCTTGCGCTCGAAACATCGAGATTTTCACAAACACTCTTGCATGAAAGTTTTACGAGCAAATGGTAATTTTCATCCAAAATAGAAGCTTGAAGCTTTTCTAAAAACAAACTTAAATTTTGTCAATTCAACGAAAATGGACTTTGTATTTGCTGGCTTAAATCTGAACATAATAATTCAGAAAAAAGGCGCCAGAAAAATGCACCTTTTTTGGTTGATGCTTTGAAAACAAGGGCTTAAATAATCAAATGCTTAGACTTGGTTGTTGTTTGCCCCCCCCTATCGAAATTTCTGGCTACGTGCCTGCACCAGGGGGAGAGCAGAGTTTTCTGAGAGGTGCCAAATCTTTTACCATATGTCCAATAGATTTGAACTATGTCCACAACATTTTTCTAGTGGGGGCGAAAATGTATCTAGGGGGCTTCGCCCCCCCAACCCCAAGTCAACAACTGCTAAAACCGAGGTACTGCTTACATAAAAAGGTTAAGACTTAGGAATCTCACAACTATAGAACGCATCCCAGTATTATCGGATATGACATCAGGGTTTTCTTTAAGGAAAATGTTAGGTACCCGGTATAGAACTGTAGGGACCCGATTTCTCTGATTCTAGGGACCCGATTTGCAATTCTAGGGACCCGAATCCGGTCCCTAAAACGCTTTGAAAAAACCTCGAGTACATACTAAACTCAAATAAACTGCAGTCTACTGACTAATTCGGCAAAAACTTAGTTTTTTTGTAAACGACGCTCAATCACGAGATTGGAGTAAAGAGGTTTTATTCGACATTTGACGATTTCGTCTTTTTCTTTTTCGAACTCTTCTTGAACCCCGGTTTTCCTGTATTTTCAGAATGTTCCGCGGCTTTCTTCATCCCGCCTGGACTAGGATTGTTCTTTCGACGTTTGTTCTTGACTTGCTTCTTCGCTTTCTTCTTCTCCTTTCTTATTCTCGCTATTCGTTCACGACGACTTTCCTTCGGAAGGTCATCTTCCTCATCGCCTGGCATCGCAAAAACAGGAACATTTTGTGCTAAAAAAAAATCTCGAAGCAATAACTGCCCAAGAGTGAGATTGGCTTTGCAAGGCTGTAACAGCAGCCTGTGCTCTGACAAATCAGTCAGAGATAATGGGGAGAATAGGATCACCTAAACATCTAAGAACACAGACGCTGTTGATGTTGCAAATACGTTCGACATAAAAAAGAGCAATTTGACGTTTATTTTCGTCATTCAGGACAGGCTGTAAACACGATAAAATCGATGAGAGGAAGAGGCGAAGACCACTTGGGCTTCTCCGATGATTGACAAAAGTGCCTCAATCCTTAAATGTCACGAAAAATCTACAGCAAAAATACCTACAATATAAAATTATTGCGCAGCTCTAATAGATTGGTCAGGACAGCTTGGAGACATTCGCTTTTATCTTGATTGACACTGTTGCAACAGATTTTGGACCCCGATGCGAATGGCATACGTAGTGCCATAACAATGAATTCATTATTTCCCAGTTAGGTCATCAAAGCATTTTTACCTTTTTCAGGTGGGTTTTCATTTTCTTTTTCAGATTCCAGTTTTCTTTTCCTTTTTTTGGATTTTTTATCGGACTTGTCCGCTTTTTCTCGACTGCAAATGCAACAAACATGAGTTGAAAGACGAAAGTTTTCATTACAATTGGTAAATGGCCAACAAAGAAAGGCCATCTTTCGCACGTAAGTCAATATCAAGCTCAAAACAAGGAAGAAGTTCATTTGAAGTGTATGTCAAAATGAAAAGCAGCTTAACTATGCCATTGGCGAACCCGCTACAGGTAGAAAATGCGAAGACATACTTCACACCAAGCTTGTTAAGAACCTTCCACAGCGAGTTGGTTATTTCTTGCGACCTGGCAACTTCTGGAATGAGAAGCAGCTTTTTGCAGAGGTCGATTGTATGGGACCAGTCAAAAGTTTCATTGGTCGACGCAATGCTGGACACGGGGTGAAACATCAACCTTTGATTAAAAATCAAGTCAGAACGTGCATGCCAGAGGAAAGACTTTTACACACTGCAGATTCACGACCGAATATTTCTGTTTTGTACAATCAGATGGATGCGGTGGTATGACCGGTATCATAGGCAGAGTCGGAGGTGAAATATCCGACTCCGACCTTTCCAGAATTTCCGACTCCTTAATATAAAGTGAATGAAGTTTGGCTCTTAACAATTTTGTAGCAACTAACAATGAATGGAAATCGTGGTACACAGCAAGAAATCTGTTTCAACAAAAATTTGAAAAGAAATTGTGCCATTTCAACAGGATTCCCAACTTAGGAGTGTGATCTAAAACATGATCCAATTGGACTTCCGGAGTCGGAGAAAAAAATCCGACTCCCTCCTAGTGTAGTTAGGAATCCGACTCCACCCAAAAACCTCCGACTCCGCAACCCTGATCATTAGGGCAAGTTTTTGCAACTTTTTTTTACAGCTTCCAACAGCTTCCTAAATACTCGAAATACATGCAGTTCAATGTTTTGAGCTGTTTCCAGGGTTGTTAT
>JGI24158J21664_10015036_pt1 | contig 10115 bp, 7 predicted proteins | sample Ectturendosymbi3_FD_21664 | JGI IMG/M metagenome (IMG submission 21664) | reverse complement strand
TTGTTGGTTGTTATTTTTGAAGCTCTTTCAAATGAGCCCACTTACATCATATTTTATGAGGGTGGGTGAACAAGGGTGTTCAATTAAGCATGGAATGACCCTTCTATTTTTTTCCACCTATTTAGTTACTGTATGCATGCTTCGAGCAATATTCTCCAAATCTTTACCGCTCGTGTCCTTTTCTGATGAAATGATTAACAAAACTCCTCAATGTCGCAGAAGATGAGTTTACAACACAGTGTTGCCACGTTTCATGGGTAAGTAAATTCTATGAGAAGCAAACGTCTTATCTTGTTTTTGCCTACGAACGCCCATGACCCTTGATTAACAGAAAGTTTCGGAGCTAAATGATCCAGCTTGAAGGTAGTCTGTCTCTGTTTCTCAGCAAAATCGAGCTTCGACCGACCGCGGCAGGAAACACATGTAACAGATCTGTCGATGGAAGACTGTCCTGGACCGTAAAGTCGCAGACGACTCCTGCAGCGAGGACGCTATTATCTTCGTGCTGTACCTGCCTCATGTGTGAAGCACGATGGTGCTGTAATCGCCGAGTTCTCGCAAACTTCAGCGTGGCCCAATCAACAATGACCGCACGCAGTAAACACAAGTTATCGGAATGTGAGCAGGAACCCGGATGCACTTACATTTCAAAGAAAAAGTTATTAGGGCGTATGTGACACAATTTAAAGCCTGTAGGCCAGGCTGGGAACCGGTGGCCCGCGTGCTCATTAAACGTGGCCCACGTCTTAGTTAACCAAACTTTGTTGGAATTGCGTATTAAAGTAAAACAAACGTTTTCGATTTGTGTGTCAAGGCAAAAAATAGAAAAAAACAATATGTACACTTGGTTCTTGGTTGTATGTTTCATCATAAATATAATTTGGATATTTTGACCCGCCCATAGCATTGCACAATTTACGCGGACCGCTAACAATAATTAGGCTTTTTATCCCTGCTGTAGACAACGAGTTCTGACGTTTTTACAACAACGGGCTGTGGCGTTTTTACGCAACGAAGTTTTCATTTAACAGCAATGCTTTCATTTAAAACACTCGGATTTAACAAAATTCGAAAATTGATCCCGAAAAATATTACCGATCGGGAAAAATCTCCCGATTTTGACGAAAATGAATCGGACTCATCAGTGAACACTGTTTCAAAAAACACAAAGCATTTATTCAGCGATGACGAAAGTTTTTCCTGTTGACCAAATACCTCATTGCAAGTTATCAACACGTGCGTTCTGGGAATGAAAAAACATTTAAACCCGCATTTCAAAGGTTCAACAGCAAAATCGATCAGAGTGTACATATGATAAGCGGCACATCGTACCTGAATTACACACAGCAATGCGGAGAGTACAGCTCCGAGCAAATTTGGTGAGTCGGAACGGAGAGACTGCATCAGCAAAGGCAGCAAACTGGAAAACTTCTGAGACAATACCTGTGCAAAACAAGTGTAACAACCAACCGATGCTGAAAGCAAACCTTGACTTGGCCGCATACAGCCAGAAACTAGCTTCAGAAAACGAGTGATTGCATCATGCTTACCGGCATGCTGACACTGAGATGGCCATAACGATTCAGCATCCAGAAATTGGCAAGATGTAATGATCCAGTAGTCTACACTTACCGGTATATCCTAACAATTTGCTGTTGAGTTTAACCGACGAAAAAACTTCTTTTGTGGTTTTGTGTCTTTTTTAAGTTTGCAAACTATGACTTGTCTTTACCTCTACTTCATGGCAGGCCCATCACCGAGGGGAATGGGTGGGATAAGCCCCCAAACTCAAGATTCAGTCGCCCCAATAAAGCCATTTTACATATACTACAAACCCCCCAAGCAAGCGTACAAGTCGCCCCAGCGATATTTTTCTGGCGACGAGCCTGCTTCAAGGTTTGTATGTCTCTGCAGCAAAACACATAGATCGGCATAAGCGTGGCAGGACTGCCTCATATGGACAATTCCAACTAAATTCTATTTCTTTGCAGGGAAGTGTAATGCTGATTTTCTTGTATGTAAATTCCCGTTCCTCGACAAGCACCTGGGGTAGATTAAAGTTGCACTGCGGTAGATTAAACTCACGCTCGAGTCAAAGGTTGGTCGGACTCAGTGTTGCTTCTGAGTCTACAGTAGGAACGTCAGATCATCGGCTAATGCAGTGGTTCTTAATCAGGGCGGGCGTCAATAAAATTCAAGTGTGACGCGAGCCCTTACGCGCTCTACAATATGGAAAGTTTGATCATTCAATTTACTAATAAATACATTTGTTTGCACTGCTTATACAAAGTCAGGGGGGCTTGAAACACGGCAGGACAATTACTTATGGGAGGCGTGGCAGAAAAAAGGTTAAGAACCAATGAGTTAATAGGAATATTGCGGGTTCTATGCTTGATCTCCGGATGCCTGAGAAACGTTACTGGCGCCTTTTCCGGAAATTTTAACAATTCTGGAACACTCACGCAACACACTCTTCCAATTCGTCTGCGTGCAATACACAACGACGAGGAAACCTCATAGAGTCACAGTCAACAGACACTTGACCTTTCATTCTGTGGTTGCTGCATTCGCTATGCGTATCTCGGTCCTCAGAATCAATATCAAAGCACTGTCAAATCCACAGCATTTACATTGAAAAAAAAGATGAATCACGCATAGCAAGTATTATTGGCACGTATTTCGCCGTGAAAACAAGACGCTAACAAACCTGCTTCGGCAAGTGCACGAGAAGCTGCGACAGAGCAGTAAAGTAATGGGCGATTTTTCGGTTGTTTTCGTCCTGGGTGGTTTGATCTTTGGAATCGCTGGCAGATCGAAAGCCGTTAACTATGATTGGGAGCACAAGAAAGAAAAACCGTTGTTTGTACATCATTTTCGTGATGGCGTGGGACGCTTCATTCAAAACCTGAAAAAGTCAGATTTCTTCAATGAAATTTTGCCACAGTTCAATAAGCAGCAAGTTAAAGAAAGCGGATGAACCGCTGAATGTACAAAACAGAAGTAAATATAGTGTGAGTGAAACAAGCAAGACGACCGATTAGATCAGTGGTTCTCAACCTTTTTGTCCCATGGACCAACTTTTCAAAACGAATATCCCATGAACCACTTTGCTAGCTGACATCGCATGAATAACTAGTCAAACACAAGAACTTAAAAAAGATCCTACATAATTCTTTGTACAGTAAAAGTTACATTTTTCAGAAGCGTATTATCAATGATTTATGAAACTCTCTGTGGACCACGTTGAGAATAACTGGTGTCGATTGAACGATATTAAAAGCAATGTTATCATATGTGTGCAAAACATTTTGAATTTCACTAATTTCAGTTTCCACAAAACGCGTCTGAACTGAAGACAAAGTAAAAGTTCACAAGAGGTCAGCAAAAAATTTACTTAAGTATCACTCCCACACTATACAACACCAAAGTCCAACACGTTCGTCCACTACAGCAATTATGTACTTCGTCAGATTCCCACAAAATTATGCCGATTCCACTTGCGGCCACTTCACCAACATCAGAGTCACCGAAGTAATCAAATAAGAGATGTACAAGATCAGTGGTAGATGGATGGTTTCTCTGCGCCAGTGATTTTGACAACCACACTAGCAACGTGACGCATCGCATCTTCTTTGAAGCTTCAGCTTCATCTTGACGGGTTGCTATGCTACTCGCCCATTCAAGTACCTGCAAAAAGCAAGATGGAGATGCTTTTTCAAAAAAGAGCAACCTTACCACTATTTTTCACAGGTTGTATTGTCAAAAAATAAACATCGACTGAAATTTACCTTGCTCACAACCACAGCGGGTTCGTTTTGCATTTTGTTCATCAAACATGCCACAGCTTTTGAGGCAAATACATAGGTTGGCTGATCAGGACAGTTAAATGATAAATCAAGGAGTTTATCTTGCAACCTGTCAGCCTGTGGAATATGTATAGACCTTTCAAAAGCACATAAGCTTGCCGTCAACAAGCACACAGTCCTTGTCTGGAGGGGATACATTTCAGGGTTTAAAGGTTCCAAAGACATGAGACTCGATGGATTAAGCTCCAAAGCACCAATGTCACTGTCAAGGAAGAGTTCAGAAACAAAAGTGATAACAAAATCTGCACTTCCACCAGGACGAAGTTTCTGACATATGTTTCTAACCACAGTTGCAGCTGACTTGAATATAGGTAAGGAAGTGCATTCACTTGAAAATCCCACATCACTCGAATTGCAACTTGCACAACATAGACCAGGTGCTTTTGGCTCCAATGAGGCTTGCATACAGTATCTAATTAAAGGCAAAGTAACGTTAAGTGCCAAATAATCAGCGTGGGACTGATCAGATAAGCACGATACAGAAATATTCTGCAGACACGACAAGCACTCAAGCAAAAACATACTGTGTGCTTCCTCAATTTTGCACCTTTGAATGAATCTGATTATCCCTGGCACAACTGCTTTCAGAGTGTCCATATGAACTGATACAGCTGCCAAACAGCCTAGGGACAATTTGATGAATTCGAATTTCTTTCCAGTAATAAAATATTCTCCAACATTCCTCAACAACTTACCCACAACTAATCGTTTCACTACCAGTGAATGTCTTGAGGAGAGGTAGCTTAATGCCAACAAAACTTCTGAGCGGACTTCAGATTTTTCATCCAAGTTCAGTGACATCTCCAGAAGTACTGCAGCTAAGTCTTCCACCATTTCTATTGTCATGACATCAAAGCTGATTAAAACAGCAAGAGCAGATGTTGAACTGCATTTCAAATTAACTGAAGGTAAATGTTTCAAGCTTGTAACAAAAAAATCAAACATTTTTTCCTTAAACTCAGCAAAAGGATTGTTTGTGATGGTAAATGACTTACATATGGACATTATACTCAGTATTGCATCAACAAGTGCCTCAAAGCTGATTTTCATTGCTGGCAAAGATTCTTTTCCCTGATTCAAAATTTCTTGCTGAAGCAAAACTGCTTGTGGCAATAGTTGTGGCATCACCATATCAACAACTTGTTTGTAAGCATCTGCTGAAGCTTTGGCACATGCCTCCACAATTAATGAAGACACTCGCTTCACTCTGTCATGAATAGGTTCTTTAAGATGAGATAAGCATTCATTAATAACATCAGTTACAAAGCTTCTCATGTTGACTGTTGTCGAATCATCATTATCAACTGGCCACTCTGACATATTTTTTACTAACTGAGTAAGAAGTGCAAGGCCTTGCTTTTCAAGATCTTGAGAAACAGAACGGGTGATTTCTTTTTTGACAACATCCCATATTGTGCTAACAAAAGAAATAAGGTCTGACTTAAAATACTTACGTAAACACGCAGTCAAAGTTATCATTGAATCCATTTTTGCACTTTCTAAATCAGATTCAAGTTTTTCTAACATTAATGGAATACAATATTTTGCAAATAGACGGGTTGAGGATAGAACTAACCGCAAGCCTTCAACCAAATCTTTGTTTGTTATGGGGCTTTCTTTGCCAGGGTTAAAGTCAATGGGAAAATAGCAAGAAGTAACTTCAAAAAGTTCTTCAACTAAACCAGACAGGTCACATCCAAACTGTATGATACTTGTTGCTAGTTGAAAGACCAGTATAAGGTTCTTTGGATCTTGTTCTCCATCAACAGCTTGGATGAAGCCGTAAGTGAACTCTTTTCCCATCACCTCAATTGCTTTTGGGTGATAATCTAGGATGTTAGTAATAATCAAGTATATTTTGTACCTTTCCATTTGAAGACACGATTGCGTGTGAATTTCCTTGAAAACGGATTGAAGTATAGACAATGCACATTCTTGAGAAAGTTGTGGACATGAACTTCCCCACATAAAGCCATCCAAAATAACAGGTTGAAGAGAAAAATGGTCTTGCAAACGACAGCAAAAAAACTCCATAACTGATTCCAGTTCATTGCCAGTCAATGCACTGCCAGGAAGCTTTGATAGAACACTGGATATGAGCTGACAAGCACAAACTCTCTTTGGTGTGTTCGAACTTGTAAGAGATGATTCAAGGGACTGAATGAGGTCCAGTATTCTGACTTCCCCACTAAGCATTTTAGAAGCCACAGTACTGACAACAACATTCTTATCTTCTAATCCAGATACGTATGCATTTGCAAGTTTTTCCATACTTGCTAAACAAATGCATTTAGTCAACTATAAAAATTCAAAGATTGAAAATGGTTTGCTTTCTCTTCATGCAATTAAAAAAAACTATAACTAAGGCTAATAATTCACAACAACAGAAGCTATTTCATGCACTTTGCCTTTACTGAAACTTTTATGCTTCTCAGTTCTCAAAAAAGTTGTGGGATGGGGTAACTGCCACAGTGATACTAAGAGTAGAGATAGACTGATATATTGGCCTAGCTGATATGTCAGGCTGATTACAGTGGAAACCACTAATTGAGCACCCTCGGGAATAGCAAAACCTGCTCTAATAAACGGTTGCTCTTTTATCCAATGAGAACCTTTTGCAATAAAAATAGAGTGTCATTCACACTAGGGGATCACCAATACACATATCAATATCAGGGTACTGTATTTTATTCTCGTTGTGAGCACTGTACACAGTATTGTAAAAAGTTACTGTATTTTTGCAATATTTTTGTCATGTATTGCACAGTAACTGTTGTGGTGGACACTGTTCACTCTTGCCCCTCTTCAGCACAAAAGAACTGGTCAATTTTTTATTGTTTTACACAAGCCATGGTGCTGCTACATGTATAACTGCTCTAATAAGCGGTGTGCCTGCTCTAATAAGCAAAGAATTTATAAGAGGAAAAAGATAGGATCGTTTTTTTTTTCAGCCGAAACTGCTCTAATAAGCAGTTTGCTCTACAAACCGATGTTCTATCAAGTGGTTTCCACTGTATTTGGGGTTTGCAGATATATCGGCATTGGCTAAAACGGCTGATTTTAAGGTGTTGACAAAACACTATTATAGCCCTCTCACATGCAGACAACTTGCACAAGAAAGCACACTGAACCAAGTCAAGATAGTTATCTTGCAGCAATGCTAGCAGGTACGTTTTCATAAACAAGTAGACGAGATGAACCATGGAGCATGCATCGGCCATCGCAGTCAAAACAAAAGCATCATCATTAATCAGATTAATTAAACATCACAGCAAAATATTGAAATTGTGAAATTGCTGAAATTTGAAAAATTTTAGCTCATAAATCCTGATTTTTGAACTTTTTGAAAAAAAGGCACAGGCATAGAATACATACAATATTTGAAAATGAAGCAGAAAACAAGATTTAAAAATTTTGGAAATATCGGTATCGGCTATTGGTTCATGAATGGCCAATATATTGATATCAGCCCCAAAAAAGCCATATCAGTCAGTCTCCAACTAAAAGATAACTAAGGATTGGTCCATCACTCTTTGCATTCGCCAGGGTAAAAAGGGCTAATTTTTAAACTGTTGACTCCCAAGTGGCTTGCATAAAAATGCTTTACACTTTTGCTCCCAAGGATTTTCCCCGAGCAATAGCCATGAGTATTAGGCAGGATTTCAGAGTTTACCAGATTTGTGCCACTTTCATAAAACACCATAGAACTGAAGCTAACACAGGGGCTTAAATTGTTAAACATGCTGTTTCTCTTCGTAGTTTTTGTACATAAATATATGAAATTTCAAGAGAAAAAGATTACAGCTGGCATCCATAAGATTGAAATCCATATTGGCATGTATCCCAGTGTCCCATTGCGAAGGCCATGAAAGAATGTGTTAGTAACAACTTTCATAGTTTGCCAAGTGTAAAATGAAGTGTGGACAAAACATTCTGACAAAGACCCCCTGTGCAGTACATTGCTTTCTATATGTCCTGCTTTTTGTTAAGTCTCGCTATGCAGTATTGTTTCGGTCCCTTTATTAGCTATCTTAACTACCACATGGCTTACGATAAAAACACAGTGATGTGACATATCTCACTTCGCTTGAAACTCCTAAGGCCTCAAATTGTACAAAAAAATAAGAAAATTCTGACAAAAGCAAAAAAGTAAAACACTACAAAGGTGAGAGTAACAAAGGCTTTTTTAACTTAAAAAACGAAAGGAAAAGATTACTTAAAATAATAAGGTCATCATTGGACATTACCAACATAGTTGCAAAAATACGTACTTCACAAAATATATGAAGAGTTCCTAAGATGAGCATAAAAGTTAAATAGACTGCTTCTGCTAAATAGCTGAAAACATTCTTACATACACAGTAAGCTACTATGCAAGAGATATAAGACCAGTGAACTAAAATATGTGCCAATATCATTTGAATTAGTATTTGGTTTATTGATACAAAATACGCCCCTGCCTTATGCGAAAAGTTAAAGCTTGATAGATATCATATATTTTATTTGTCATGGTAGGTAAGTAAAAAACAGGTACAGAAGAGACAAATTTGCATAATCATTCATGATATTATATAAAGCTTTACATATATTCATAAAAGGTTCAGCAGTAAACAGTAATCCAATAAATAGAAATATAAACAGAAAAATGGTAATACAACAATACGGAAGCATAATAAATGAAATACAAACATTAACACATAACACAGATGATGGTAGGCAAGCAATAGGGGAACAGTTGAGGTATGTACAGATGAGCAGGCAAAGCATGCAAAAGCAACAAGGGTTATGAGGCAGAGGGCAATGCAATAAACATGACATTTAACAAAAGCATGTAGCAAGGGTAGAAAACAAAATTTATCCATGCAAAGAAGTAATAGAATTATTGACAGAGCATAATGATAATGGAGTACCATTGTTGCATGTGTAGGCCATCAGGTACATAGCATGCACCAAATGAGGTTGAAGAAACAAAGGTATAAGCAGATTAAATGAAGTTTAGCAGTAAAAACAAGGCAGTGGCTATAGATACATATGCCTGTGGATCTTGAAATTTGAAAACATGAGATGAATACACCACCTGTGACATAACACGCACGACGAGAGTGCAGTAGGCTTGGTAGAAACAAACCTAACACAAACCTAACACAAACCCTAACCTAACCCTTAGAAGCTAACGCTATCCTATCCCTAATGGAACACTAACCCCTAAACGTAACATGAAAGCCTGAAAAAAAGTAAAGAAAAAAAAACAAAGTTGATAAGGTAAGATTCGAACCTAAAACCATTGGCATAGTGGCCGTAACGCATAAACGTTACAGTACTATTATGCGATGCATGCAGTTTGAATGACAAACTGACCCTTTTATTTGAATTGCGTCAGGACAGACGTATCTGTAGTCACTTGCTACAAACAATAGTCCAATAAGAAGTGTAGGGTACATGAAAAACAATGTAAGTTTAGTTCTAGTTGATGATCGGAGTATTTAGTTCTAGAGAGAATAATATTTCATTCATTCATAATTTCTAGAGGCGTATCCAGTCCACCTATCACACTAATATGATTGATTGGCGTCATGTCACTTACTCACTGATGACAGCATAATCACCTTGACCTTTACAAGAGACAAATGGGACTGAAAAACAGTTGTAAAAGTAACATTAACAAACCACAAGCTTTTTAGCAACACGCCAATTTGACACTTTTAGTTTTCATGGAAGTTTATCATATTAAATTTCATTTGGCAATCCTTCACCACCAAATTAGCCAACAATCAATAGTCTAGTGAAACCACAATTATCAAATGTTAACAGCCCAGCCTGGAGTCCCTGGCAAGCGCATGCACGGCTCGTACGATTTTTTTGCTTGACCTTCATGGTCACGCGGCAAGAAATAAATCCAATCAACTTTTCAGGCTTCTGCAGTGGCGTGCTGAGGGGGGCGAGCAAGGCGACGGCCCCGGGAGTCGGGGTAGAACTCATTTTGAGCACATTTTGTGCTACTTCGCGAAGTAGCACATTTTGAATGTGCTACTAGCACATTTGGAATGTGCTACTAGCACATTTGGAATGTGCCACTTAGCACATTTTGAATGTGCCACTTAGCACAGCACATCGTGAATGTGCTACAAGCACAATATGAAAGTGCAGATAGCACATTTCGAAAGTGCTTTAGCACATTTGCAAATGTACTGTTTCCCACAGCTTGGTCAGAGGTGGCACATTTGAACTGAGCCATGTCAGGAATTACAA
>JGI24158J21664_10015033_pt1 | contig 10115 bp, 10 predicted proteins | sample Ectturendosymbi3_FD_21664 | JGI IMG/M metagenome (IMG submission 21664) | reverse complement strand
TCCTCGAAGCAGGGTTTGACTACCCCACTCCTTTCCGACGTCAATCGCGGGCGAATGTTTGCAAAATCCTCTCGGAGCGTTTTCCCTTTCGCGGGCCAGTCGCCCCCGAGCTTACCTAACGCACTTCCCGTTTAACGTTGTGACTACTACGTAGATGTTCATAGGCAACCGCCTACACTATTCGCGCATTTGGCGGTTTGTGCTTACGCGACTCGCTCCTGTTACGACTTCGGTATCCGTTCGAACCAACCGCGGTTGGTCGGTCGGTCTGCGTCATTTTTTGCTCATTTTTCGCCGACATGCGCTGTGTCGTTGTCGCTTTGAGTCCTGTTTTCTTAAACACGTATTCGCTTCTTTTGCGTATTTTTCCGACGATTTTGACGTAGGCGTCGGTCTGTTGTCGCCGTTTTTTTTGTGTCGTGTCAGGTTCCCGTAACCTATCCAAGTACGTTTTCGCCAAGGCAGCAGCACGCCTACAGCGGCAATTGGTTTCTTCCCGCAGCTTAGTATTCAAGATTGCAGCGAAAATTATTCATCGAAAGCACCTCTAGGTCGATTCGCCTTTTATAACACGAGGCTCGGCACGCGCAGAGGGTGAGAGCCATTGTTACTGCTTGCACGAGATAGGCTTTTGTTTTTGTGCCTAATCTTCTACAAAGTGTTTGGGAAAAAGGAGCAATGCAAGATGTCCCGAATTCATTTATTCGATGTTGCAACCTTCATAAAAAGTAGCAAAATTCTAGTCTTCAGTGAAAAAACAACAAAAATCTAACCTTTTGCAGCACAAAATTCGTAATGTGTCCAACATCAGGCGAAACGTTCTCATCACCATCAGTCAAAACAATTATGCGACCTCCTGAAGCAACACCGTTTTTTTTCCAGAACCTGAAAGTACACCAAGAGTTTCTTTAAAAAAGTAAGTTTTAACTCAGACGTCTTGCAAGGCGTATCTAAACAACAATGCAAGATGCGAGCATAAGAGTATGTATTGCAAGTGAAGCTGTAAGATACGCTACGCGTGATGAAAAACCAATGTGATTTTTATTAGCAGTCTTCTACAAAGCTGCAATGGCATTAATCTGTAATATCGTGAAGAAGACCATAATGTTAGCTGAAGCAGATTCTTACAAAAAGTACTAAATACTGACTGATACAGGTATGGCCTCCGAGAGAAATGGGGAGATACAAAGAACGCTACCGTCCCCTAACGTTTGTGGCCATCGTCGAAACTTGCATAAAAACGGTAAACCAAAGGCTCTGTATAATTGTGACAGGGTAACGAGGAGCTTAGAACACATGAAAAATATAGGAATGCGATTCCACACAGAACGGACCAACTTTTTATAGAAATGCAAGTTGTTCCACACTTCCATTACTATAATAATGTTATTAAACAGAGTTCAGGAGAAAATGCATTGATGCTTTATAATGCGTACTTCTGTTCTGCAACTGAGAAATTGGTAAATAATTTTGGGAGCCTAATCATGTTCCTTGAAGCTGTTGAGCACCTTAATGTGGTCATAACTGAACTGCAGCAGTAAATCCCTCCTATAAGCAATGTAAAGTGGCTAACCAATTTTAACACTAGAAGAACGAGACACGACAATCGACGCACTTCTGACATATCCGGTGAACAACACTGAAGCGGTAAATAGTGCAGCCATGAAAGTTTGACTTTTTCTATTTTACTTTTACATTGATATCCTGTGAATTTCAACTTTGTTTGATTTTATTTAAAAAATTAAAGTGTGTACTACGTCCTAGAAGGACGCTATGCGTCAATTGGCGCAGATGCGGAAATGCAAGTAAATGTTGCTGTGTGGCGATGCCAAAATCAATCGGCATAGCCTCCGAATCAACATCGATTCCGCACCTTCGTGGTTTTGTAACTTTTGTTGTCTGCGTCGTATGACGTCAAAGCTTACCTTGCTTTACATCTCGGCCACTGCACTAGCGCTGCTTTTATCAGCAATGATGATGCTGTCATAGGCAAATAGTCTGCTGCAACATTTTATGCTCAGGTATCTAGTGGATACTTTGTTTCTACTAGGGATCACCATACGCCCCAAATAATGGATAATGGAATTGGATCGAGGTAAAAGATGCTACCATATCATCTGCCACTCAGGGCCAATTGCAAACATACAATCTTCTGCGATTTTGTCCTGGGCCTTCATTGCATGCCACCAGTTTTTGACAGTCGCCTGCATTGTTAGTAATACTTTGTGTTGAGCCTAGATTGCGAAATGTATGAAACTTCACGGTTGAGGTGGGTGCAAAACAAAGTGGAGACCAAACCTGGGATGTGGTTCTTTTTGAACTGAAAAAATTCATAGGTTTAGTGGTTACTCGTGGCGTGATAGGAGGACGAAACTTCCGTGTGAAAATTTTATGGGGTAAGTCATGGGGGTGCGCAATGTTCTCACAAGCTATGTCCAGTAACATCAAATTTTGAGAACTTATGAGATATCTTCGCTTTGATCTGAAGACGGAAAGGCGTAGAAATCTTTTGCACGATAAATTTGCTCTCGATTCACAACTTTGGAATAGTTTTATAGAAAAACTACAAAAAGTATTTTTTCCTCAGCAAGTACAACATTACAGTGGATGAGCGATTGTTGCCATGCTAAACACGTTGCAAATTCATCCAGTACATGGCTAATAAACAGGACGAGCTTGGTTTGAAGTTCCGACTGGCAGTTGATGTCGAAAACAAATATTTTTTCGACGGGTTTTCTTATGTAGAAAAAGATGGCACGCAGAGCTCAGACGTGAGCGCGCTTACTGATGAAGTTATGAAGCTAATGGGCCAGATTTTCCAGCTAGGTTGCAATGTCCCATGTCATAATTTTTCACCTCACTTGACCTGGTACAGTGACTCGCAGAAAAGAAGTTTTAGAACTATGCCACAAAACAGGAAGTTCCAGAAGTGTCCAAAAAGAAGAAAGAGCTGTACAAAAGAGAAGTTACGGTTAGATAGTGAAACGCCAGTCACGCTTACATCGTACCAGTGCAAATCAAAGAAAAAGTGGCAATTTTTAGTAGCCTACATCCAGATGTTGAAGTTTCAAACAAAGAAAATCCAAAAAAGAAACCCGACTCAGTACTGTAATAGAGTAACACCAAAGTTAGAGATGACGTATATGATGAAACGACGAGACTGTTTTTTAATGAAAGCAGGAATTAGAAAGTGGCATGTGGAAGTGTTTTATGACTTTTGATATGGTTTTTATCAACAGTTGGGTAATTTACAAGTTCGTCTGTCATACCAATATAAGCCGCAGATAACAAATGCTCAAAGCGGCGGAAGAATTGACAGGGAATACTGTGTCTGTAAAGCGTCCAGCAGAAGAATTTTTCTGCCTCTAAAACTCCACACCACAGCTCGGTCAAACAACAGTTCACGTTCTCTATTTCAAAATGCATAAATCGCGCTATTGACCCTTTTCAAAGTTGAAAGAAGCCAGTGTAAGGTATCTGTGCATAAAAATGTGTAAACCGTGACCTTCAATACTGCATACTAGAGATGGCACGGGCCGCTAACAGTCCAGTCTTCGGACCGTCCGCTAAAGGTTTTGAAACAGTCCGCTAACAATTGTTTTAGCGGTGACGTCATTCAGGGCCTCTACCGGCCGCTGCAGTCTGCTCGCCGAAAATTTTTGTTTTTTGCAAAGTTTCAAAACCTAACAACGAACTTCTTTGCTGCTGCTCTCTCCATTCTACCGTTATGCCAACGTTCGGTTTGCTTGTTTCCTCGCAAATTAGTGAACCATGTCATTAATCAATCAAAGCAACAGACACTTTCATTTATAGTGTGTCGCCGAGGTTTACGTTTAGGGAAAGTATTCCCAAGCTTACTCTGGCCACGTACCCTTTCAGCATTTTGTGATATGAACATGTATCCCTAAAATTTCTCATGACAAAAAGGCTGAGGAAAATAAAAATATATTTATCAATTTATGCATATAATGATTTTGAAAATATTCACGGATATAGACCTGTGTACGAGTATTTCGAAATGAATAATATGTAAACATACTTTTTCCCTTGATTGCTAACCTCAAATGCACACTTTCAGATGGGAAAATCTATCCCTAAGGGTACATGTACCCCAGTTTGTGAACCCTTGGTTTAGGATTAGGGGTTAGGCTTAGTTTAAGGTTTAGGGCAGGGGCCGCTAAACTTTTTAAAACTCATAGCTATTTCTTGGTACAGATTCATGCGAAGGGCTACCAGTTTGATACAACGACTTTTGAAAAATTTGCACAATTTGTCTTCACAATATGTTATCAATAATAATAAAAATTAAAGATATTTATCAATGTGAAGACACTGATTATGTTTATGCTGTTGTCAGAACAGGCCCGTGGACGGCCCACATAGTCCGTACCAGTGAGCTGGTTCCTGCAGGCACCATGTCGGTGACCCCTGGTTTAGGTTTAGTACGTTCCTAGCAAAGTGTAGCGTTACGGTCGATCAATTACTCACCCGCTCAAACCACAGCACTTAATCGGTATTGAAGCGCATTCCCTTGAATACCGGGGCGGAGCATCGATGCCTGGTTCATTTGCTCGCAACGCCATGTTCAGTTCTTTGTTCGCCGTGTTAGAGTTAGGTGGTCGTTGTGCTGCTTGGTTAAGTTGAAGTAACAGTGATCTTTGCAGTGAGCGTAGTGAGCTCGGCTGTCAGAGTGTCGGCTTGGTTTGTGTTAAACTGTCTTGTTTGTTGTATTTGCTGCGGCGTCTATGTGGTTACCAGGGATAACTATCATTGTTGTATCTACGCAGGTAAATTAACGTTGAACTCCCTGGTGCCGTGAATGTTTGTTAAACACTACGACCTACTCTCTAGATACGCCACGATATTGCACGACGCCCTTGCAAGTGTAATTTGACCTTCTGTAACACTGTTACGTGATCATCGTGGATCCTTTCCCGCAATTATGCTGCGAAGATTTGAAAGAACTCTAGTACAAATGTACCGTACTGGGCTGTTGTATTGAGGGTAGGCTGTGTGCTTTCGCAAATCACAGCGGCCAGCGGAGACTTACCTTGAAGTTGAACCTTACACCTTAACATAATTTTACAAACAGTATTGTCACCAACATATAGGGCAGCCTAGTACACTTTTGTCATGCGTTAGTGTCACGTTACAGGCGACGGACGAATAAGTTTTCAAACGTGAAGGTCCACTGGCGGACCTATAGCCACTCTGCCTTAAGACTACATGATTTTAGTGTGCAAAGGACAATGAACTGAAAGCTTGTTGTTACTTTGCATCTTAGGTTACTTTATATTACGGCCCACGGGCCGGTCCGGGCCAGAAAATAAGTTGTAGTTGAGAATAAACATGCTGGGCCGAGCGGTCTCTTGTTAGCTCCGGGCTGGTCTGGCTGCAAAAGGGCTGGCCCGTGCCATCTCTACTGCCTATACAGCGTATACTGTATTAATTGTTTTACAAAGATACTGGTTTTGAATGCAAGTTTTTTGTATTTCCAAATAAAAAAGTATAAATCAGTAAAAAGTAGTTTACAGAAGAAAAAGAACACCTTTCTGAATAAAATATTTCATATTTTCGCAATTTAAAAGCATTGCGTCAATTGACGCGTTGCGTCCTTCTAGGTATACAAAAACAGTCGTCCTACTAAAGTTGCAGAGTTTCGTTATTCGCTTTCAAATTCGTACAGGCTGCACAACATGCCAAAGTGGCGGTGCTCTTACCCAGGCCCGTAACCAGCTATGGACACCAGGGGGCGAAGCTTCCCTGTGCCTGACCTAGTTACGGGCATGCTTATACCTCATGCCATTGCACACAACAAACTTATATGTCTGTAAGGTTGCTAACCTCGAGCCTCTTGATCTTACATCCGATCGCAAACGCATTAATATTGTCAGGGCTGCAAACAGCTGGTATTTTAGGGTGGCGGGAAAAATGAGTGTAACTTGTTGTGCCTAACAAGTAACAACTAAGCATGTTTTACAAATTTTTGGGAGGCAATTACCTGGTTGTCCCCCTGGTTGAGGGCCTGAATACCATCAACGAACAGAAAACAATTCGTTATATCACATTGTGGTTGTGTGGCGTCACAAGTGACATTAAGTCATCTGTATTAACTGCTGTGGCAAATACAAGTTATAACAGCTGCTCGATTGCCACAATCACGCAAAATAACTCTGCTTACGTTTGTACATTTATTGCGAATATGTGTGAAATTTCAGTAACCATGCGTCGCAAAACGGTACTGCGCCGAGTTTAACTGCTACTGACTGTTGTGTACCAAACAAACTTGGCTTGGGGAACTTTGGCAGGGGGCGGCGTTTTCTAAATCTCACGAGCCGCTGTATGAGGCATTATCTGGCAGTAGCATACGGCGCTCGATGTTGTTAAAATGCCCGAGCTTCTGTGAGATGCGATAGTGCTTCTTATATGCGGCCTCTTACAGTTTTATTACTGTGTGGAATCTGCGGACGATGCACTATGCCACTGCAATCTCTGCTGTATCGTATTTTCAACCATGCACGTCCGCAGAAGTTTTTCCAGAGGGAGAAACGTCGACATTTTACTTATCATTTTAATATTGCTGATGATGCGAAGGAAATGGACGTTCACAAAACGCCTTACCATTTTACACAACAACGAATATTCTCCGTGACACGGCAACAGCCACAAAAAATGCACTTTGTTGGCCGCAATAGCCAGGTATATTACGATAATTTACGCAATAGGCTATCTGCAGATTTTCAAAGCAAGGTGCTTCTTTTCAAAGAAGCATTACCATGGTTTATTAGTCTTAAAGAAAGAAGCATTGCAAGGTCTGTAACGAAGCCACAAATTATGACTTTATTTTACCTAGCAAGTGAACATTTGGAGACTTGTAGCCATGTTATTGTTACGGAACAAGGACAATCAGCAGAACATCCGCTTCCAGCTTTCGCAACCGCCTCTGCAGGCGAAGGATCGGACATAAGTGAACTGCAGGCTCATCATCACTGCATAACACCAGAACTGTGAACCTGGCTCTTGTGCAGTGTAAGTGTCATGCCGCCAAATAAACTACATCAATTAATCGGAATTGCTAAACCTGTAGTTAAGCTGCTGACTACAGATTTTCTAGAAATTTTTGGTTCTCGCCCGTTTTGCCTCCCACCTTGCGGCAGGTGGTGTAACTAGAGGTTTGAGCTAGGGAGAAAACTTAGTTGAAGGGGACCCACAGACCACTGTAGGGGGACCACTAGCCAACACTCAGAAATAAACCTGAAAAATGATAGTGAATCTGGATGTCAATGGCTATACTAAAACCCTAAATCACCGGAAAATACTCCGAAAAACGCGAAAAAAACAACAACCTACTGATAACCAAAACCGAAATAAATGCTAAGTGGGGGCCCAGTTTTTGCATTTAGCTTGACAGAGGGGCGGTTAGCACCCCTGCCCCCATCAGTCACGCCACTGCCATGTTTTCAACGTTACTTGGTGTGTATGAAAAACACAAAATATTTCAATCAACTTAAACGAAGATTACAACAAAAGGATATTTGCTGAAAGCATCTAAAAGCTTGGGCAAACTTTCATTAAAAATAGGCTAACATTTGGACAATTTCGCATTTCTCAAGGTCTTAAAAGGAACACTTGTTATAGCTACCAGTGCTGCAGTTGGAGAAAGCGACCATCAATTTTGGACTTGGTTAGCCTACATGAAACGTTAGTTTGCGTAGGCTACTTTCATCCTCCCGTGCCCAAATACCTACATGGCCCGGGTACGATGTACCTCTTGCACCCCTCTCTCGTAGGCCCTGGATGCAGGTGAATATTAAGCTGATGCTTTCGATTACTCAGTTGATAGTATGTTTTAAACACCCTTAGTTTATCTTACCCATTGGTTTTCAAAAAGGTACTAANTACTTGATTGATGCAGGTGAATATTAGTTNATGCTGTCGATTAATCAGTTGAAAATATGTTTTAAACACCCTGAGTTTATCTTACNATTACGATAAGTTAAAATGATACTTGTTGAACCAAAAGTTGATATTGGCTAAGAAACCTGTTTGACCAAAAAAACATATTAAATGTTTATTAGGTGACATCTGAGTTGCAAAGCAAGTGTTTGTCAAACTGCTTTTCAAATACGATTGCATGTTTCTACAAGCTATCAATAAAAATTTGCGGACCACCCCAGAAAACACGCATGTTTCCCGAGTGAAAGGAAAATCTTAAATGCAATCCAGTTCTATTGACCGAAATAACTTCACCGAGTTAGCAACAGAAGATGCAAAGTTACCATAATAAAATGTTTTGATAGTACAGGGAACTTGTGTAAGGTTTAATTTTGCATAATTTTACATCTTTATCAAACGCGACTGAACAAGTAAGTTTATTTTATTTACTTCAATTCCTTTCATGATGCCTTGACCAATAGCGGTGGATCCTTTCGCGCTGACTGGCAGCATATCCTTTAGACAACGTCTGTCCCATTCGGAATCTACCACGCGAATGTTGCTGAGTGTATGAGCTGAAGTTGCAAATTCCACAATACCAACTTTACTGTTACATGATACTTGATCAATTAATACGCTTGCTGCAGTCGTCATGTCATGGAAACGAGTCTGAAAAACATGAGATTAATGAAAGTGCTGAAACACCCACAGATTTCTAAAATGTTGGACAAACTTTTGCAGTTTGCTTTTAAGACTACACTGCAAACGTTGCTGTCAAAACCGAAACTATCGCAAAAATACCTTATGATGAGAACGAGTTTTTTTTGGTGTAGAACAGCTATTTCTAACCCTCGGCCCACACGAAGGTTTTGTGCGGCCCAGTTTAGGTTTTCGCTGTAGTAAACGTAGTCCATATAGGCTACTGACAACCTGTCCTTATTTTGATAACTTTAAATTTGACACTTTTGCAGATGGTCTTCAGTGCCACTTTCCACTTTATCACGTATGTTACTATTGCAGTAAGGATTCGAACGCTTTCAATACATTAGCCTAAGATAATTTTAGTTTGCTAAGATCAAAGTAAGCCATTCAATGCGCGGCCCTGGTTAAGATAGTGACATAATTTTTGGCTCAGTAAGTCATTTGAGTTGGACATAGCTGGTGTAGAACGAAACAAAAGTTTTTTCAGAAGCACCTTAAAAACCACAAATTTAAAAGAAACCGTGATGTATGCTGTATAAACATTTTTTTTAACATAAAGCAAAGTTCAAGAAAGATGTTTAAAAAATGTTCTTGTGTTGCTGGTTAAGGCAAATGCAATATAAAGTGCAACGTAAGATCAAAATTTCTCCTTACTCCAGCGCCCATGCTTCCCGATACATCTAAGACAAGAACGATCCTGAGATTTTTCCACTGCACAACTTCGAAAGACGGGTCAATATCTTTTGTATCAGGATTGGCGAGATTGGCTGCTCCATTCATAAAATCCTCAGTTGAAAGAATTACGTTCCACTCGCTTCGCTGACCGCACAGACTGTTGTGGATGCTCGGAGCTTCCTTATTATGTTGATTAGCGCCCGGTTCATCGTCATCGAATGTAAAAATCTGTGAACAATGCCGTATGGTGATGTTACAACACTGTTCCAATTAATTCGAAATTTAATTGGCATGCTGCTGTTCAGCTCGTTCAGTATTTTCGTTATTGAATTAAAATTTGGAAAAAATTGAATTTGCTTAAATAAATTAGATTAATCTACCATACACTAAAATACGCTTCCAGTTGTCTCTGCAAATCCTTTTACGTTTTGATTCACAAAATAATGCTACAGCTCAAGATCGAGTAGTTTATTTTATCTGCGGTTCCCATTTCATTCACTTTAACACTAGGCTTTTCCTCTAGAGAAGGCGACGGTGGCAGCCCTAGGAGGAATCGAAATACAGTACCTCAATATTTTAGTAATCTCTCATAGTTCTACTGGGACTACACCAGTGGTTCTTAACTGGGGAGGCGTGCCCTCCCAGGCGGTCGTCAAGAAATTTCCAGGAGGGCGCGAGCCTTTACATGCTCTACGACAGGGTTGTTTTTAAACTTGAATTTGTCCCTTCCAAACGTTACGCCACGGCTAATTTTACACCGCTACATGTTATTTGGTTTAGTTCCGGCATCGGGTTAAGATTCT
>JGI24158J21664_10015031_pt1 | contig 10115 bp, 7 predicted proteins | sample Ectturendosymbi3_FD_21664 | JGI IMG/M metagenome (IMG submission 21664) | reverse complement strand
ATATATGTGGCGCGAACAAGCAATAATAGAGTGATCGTGGCGTGTGATCTCTGGTGATACCAACGATGTCAACGATGGAACGTAACAATAGCGTACGCAGAGAGTGATCATGGCATGTGAACTCTATTGTTGCTTGCTGCCACAGTGCGAAGCTTTGCGCATATGCCGCTCGGGATTTCCGATCGCAACACCATCCTTAGTTTCAGTGATAGCATGATTAGTCTAAATCAGGGGTGGCCAAACCGGCTCCATATATGAGCCAAAAACCCAAGTTACAAAGAGCCGCAACATAAAAATCTAAAAACACGAATTTATTTGCAATCAACGCTTCTGTGACATCAAAGTTTTTTGTAATGACTTTCAAAAGTAATACTGTGCGGCACGCTAGCTACCAAAGTCAGGGACGGATTTTTTTAGTCAGGGACGGATTTAGGGAGCGCGGAACCCTAGGCCATCTTAGTTTTTGGATCTCCACGCAGGTGTGATCTATTTGGCCATTTGTCTGAAAAGCGTGACAGTATGCCCCTCTTATGTGTAGGGTCCCCCTCAAAAATCTATCTTTTGTTGTGCCGACTTTGGTTCTACGACTGCCTCAGATCTTCAACAGAAAGTTAAGCCTTTCCTACATTCTTCTTTGGGACAAATGACAATGCGATATTTTCTTGGAATTTATAGTTCTTTCGTGTAGTTGAGAAGTTCTCTTCGTTAAATTTCCGTGATTTCTAGCGTTTTTTGTAAGTTTAATTTTCGGATATATACATTTTCATGCAGGACCGTGTTGCTGCCCTCAGAAATATCCTCTGGTTGTCGATCTGATGAGCTGTACGTAAACACCTTTGTTATAGTAATCACATATTTTATGCAACAAACAAACAATCCATTCAGTGAACACACGGTTTATTTATGCCATTTTAAATTGTCATTTCCAAGCGATAAAAAGTACAGCGTTTTAATCCTCTTAGACTGTTGGTAAACAGCATGAAGACAAGTTTTGTACAGCGAAGTATTGTCGCAACACCCTCAGCTAACCATATGAAATAAGCCCAATGTAGACACGTTTTTCCAAGTAAAAATCACGAGAAACTGTTCTAGCTGACTTAACTAACACAGGCCTATAGAGTTTCCACAAGCAATCTCTGTTTGCGACCAATCTAGTTGGTAACAACCAAACATAGCATCCAATACTGACAATACTGCTTTTCGTCGCAGTTCTGCAGTGCCTGGCTGTCTTGCGTTGTTGCGAGCTTTTTGTCTGGAAGATTGAACATCAAGTAAGTACTGTTCTTTCTTTTTCATTCTTGTAACCATAGGCGTAGGCAGGGGGCCAATGGGACCGTTCCCCCTAAATCTCTAGCATATCTTGTCATTTTGTGCTTTGACAGGCAATGTTTGAATAAAATACCGCTCGTCGCCTTAAGTCATAGTATTTGAACTTCCGCCACCCAACCCATACTTGGCCCTTCCAAAAATTTTGGACTGGCAACGCTACTGCTGTAACCACTTTCATAGAGACGGCCTGCATCTCTCTCGCGCCCAGTATCAAACCTTTGACACATCACTTCTTTATTTGATGTTCAATCTTCCACTGACAAAAAGCTCGCATCAACGCAAGACCGTCAGACGCTAAAGAACTCCGATGAAAAGCAATATTATAATTCTTATATTACGTAGCAAACAATATTATCGTGTTGTTACTGTACCGATATTCTAGAGTCTAGAATCTAGACTATAAGATGTTTGCATTTTCGCTCGTTTCAAAGTAAATTGTGAAGTTATGCCTCTGCGTAGTTTCGAAAATTTTGAGTTAATAATGAGCCGTCATAGGAAGGAGATGCGCTGGGCCCTAGGGCATGGCCTATGCGTAAATCCGTCACTGACCCCAGTACCACTTTACAATATTTCTACACTTTGCAATAAGTAGAAATAAAAAATAAAATACAAATATACAATTTTGAGGAAAGCTCAAAGAGCCGCATACAAAGGTTCGAAGAACGGCATCCGGCTCGCGAGCCGCAGTTTGGCCACCCCTGGCCTAAATAGCCAAAGAAATCTTTGGCAAAGGGAGAAAAAATAGCTTTGGGCGAGACCAAGCGGAGAAAACACTTTAGAGAATCCTTCCATAAAAATACTTTCAAAAGTCATTTCTTTCGATGTAGACAGGGCTATTATAACGGCTCCTAAAACCCATCAGCTGCAGCCAAAAAAAACAAAAACAAAAAGGGACTACTGAAGTTGTGGGAGTCTGTTTTTAAATTGCCTTAATGAAAATAAAATGAAATATTCTTAAGTTTATCTTTTCGCTCATTTATGGACACTGCTGTCAAGCGCTTGTGAGTTACACATATGCTGGAGTTCGTGTGTCGCGGCTTATGCTTCATTTCTACGCCAAAGATGAAGTCTCATTAACAATAATGTTCGCTTCAATGCCGCTCTCAAAGACGTTGATACTATAAGTGTTTTTTTGCTGTAAATCTTGAGTGAGCCTGGAAAGGGCAGTTCTGCCACACGCAATCTGTTGATGATGAGTATCTTTGCGCAACATCATCTTATAGTTTACAGATCATATCGTGGTATCGTATATTAAATGCCTTTTAGTCCAGGACTACAAAGAGGGCTTTGTGGCCATGCTTTCCACTTACGGCTAGTTTCGCATGCCAGATCACCGCCAAATGGCCTACTTACATAGGAATTAGAAAATAAACAATGGGTAAGACGTGTTTTGCTGCCAAAGAATGATTACCGGCAAATCAGGATGAACCGGATCTAAACATGCTTATTCGCTGTGAACAAACCATGAAGGAAAACAGCAGTTGCAGCACACGAGGCTGCCTTGGGGTTGTCGCACACCAAAATCATTATTAGCCAGCATTGTCCCGATTGGGTCGGGAATTTCTACACAGAGTGCTTGTACAGTAAAAGACATATTTGTGTAAACTCATATACAACGCAGAAACCCTTGTGAGGTAAGGCAATAAACATTTGACATTAATGTGCGACTTAACGGCGTTCTGCCAAAAACTTCAATCGTTTTTCTGCTTCAACTTATAACGAGACGGATAGTGGCGATTCTGGCGTGCTTAGTCAAATGTCACAATCATCGCTCTGCGATTCAGTGTTGCAAAACTTATTTCGGTAAGACCACTTCTCTTCTTGTCTACTAAGTCTTTTGCGATAACGTTCTAGTGCATTTATTTTTATACTTTATTTTATTTGTTTTTTGAGGAAAACATTTTCGTAGAGTTCAGATGCCAGCAAGATGACGGCTCACCCAAGTTCCGACGCTCAGGATTTACTGGTCATTCACAGCAAGCTGTTATGATTGCGTCCGCTCAGTGCTATTTTTAGGCTTCGTCGTTGGTGGCAGAGTTCAGATAGTGCAACTTTCGGAACTTGGAGGGCTCTCATTTCACCCTGAATGGAGTTTTGTTTGTTACAAATATTACTTGGTTTTGCCACTCTTCAAAAGTTTGCTTGAATACAAGTCAAACAAAGCGTGCTGAACCGTGCTTTCAAAGCAGGCAAGAATGAATTTTGAGTGCTTCTTTCTGATTCTTAACCTTTTCGCGATCAGCAGATAACTGCTTAAGCAAGTATTTTATCTCATTAAAAGAAGTTGTTTTTCTACGGAAAGAACTACAGAAAGCATTTTCCAAGCTGTTCAGTAAAACGTTATGAGCGACGTTCGCTGCCATAGCATTTTTCAGCCCGGGAAACCCTTATATGTGTGACTTCCAACGCCCACAAGCCAAGACAACAGACAAAAGCGGAATCCAATCATCTCATTTAGACGTTATGCTTGGGGCAGTGTAAAGCAGATTGCCTGATTGATTTCAGCCAGTAAAGGCCAGAGCATGCTGCAAACAATCTGGCCTGAGTTAAGAATAGATTTTACGAAGTAACTTCTTGCACTCGCTAGGCATGACTGAAGGTCACAGTCACAGGCAAAGCGTCCAGTTGAATTAAATAAATGGAATCTGCTCATCGCACGAAGCTATTTCGTATTGGTATCAACTCTATCGAAGTGCAGCTTTAAATTATGTCACTCGAATGAGCTTTTAGACCAAAATCGCAAAAATAGATCACAAAGCTCGCCTAATTTGTCAAATGATTTCTCAGGTCAATTTCGAAAATCGTTGCAGTCGCTGTTCTCTGCAGCTCTGGAGCTTTGCAGGCTCATTCTCTCTTACCTACATTTTTGTTTCAGATTTCACCTCAGCCTTAGGTTGGTGTAAGTTGGCCCTAGCACGATTTGTTGCTCAAAACCGCCACTAAATCGCCAGAGCAAATAAACAACATCAAAATCACGCGACAGGGTTGCTTTTCTTATGCGATAGGCCGTGACCTGGTAGCTGACCCCGTCACGGGCTGACGTCCTCCTTCTGTGGGAGCGCAGCGGTCGGAAGTTGCCGGCGCCGGCGCTTTGCCGAAAGCTAAACGTGGTAGTTGCTGCGGTTTTCGTGTCGCAGGATTTGGGGCAGGTGGTGGGAGCCTATTAACTATCACGGGCCGCATGAATAGTGGGGTATCACTGGCGGGCCGCAAAAAATAGTTAATGTTATCATAAAATTCTACCTTCATCTTGCTAAGCAAAATTGGAGAGAAAACTACAAGAACCGAGAAAGCCTTCTGTCTAAGTATCTACTCATTATACTGTAAAAAGACTCGTTTTGACGCGATGTTGTGTTCTAACTCGGTCAACAAAATGTCTGTTCTAACAAGGGCCGCATTTGACCTGCGCGCCGCAGGTTCCCCATCCCTGCATTAAGGGGCGTGCTTCTAAGATCGGTGTGCCAGGGAGCAAACCAACGCAAAGCACCTTCGTCGAGTGTTGCTGCAACTTTCTTGCGTGATTGCGAATGTGTTACAACGTGTTGGCGAAGCTGCGAAGCTGGTTAAGCGAGGGCTCGCCCAATAGCCGCACGTCAATCAAAAGCCGCGTTCCAGATCAAGTGCATGACAGAGGCACTTCGAAAAACACACTCTTGACAGGAATTTTTCCCATGCAATGCGGTTTCAGTCTTACGGTCAGCTTTTCAGAAATTTCGCCGCAAGCAAGAGTTTGCGAAAAGCAGTTGTTGACAAGCACAAGTTTTGGTGAGTGTTGATGTTTAAAAAATGCCTGGTTCGCAAACTTTTCCTTGCGGCACGACCTCCTAATATGCGGAGTCGGGGGTGAAAATTTAGCTTAAAAGTAAATCGCTTACGGTGCATGATCATTAGTAATTCCTCTACTGATACAGCGTTACACCTCGAACAAGGTCATACAATGATTTCTGCGATGTAGCTTGCCGTGAGTCATAGCACTGCATGCATAGCGTGTCTTCGTCGCCAAGCCGCCCTAATATTGTTTGTCGACAAATGACATAACACTGTTTTGTTTCGGCAAAACGGGCAGCAAAGTTCAAATTGCTGTTAATTGTATCCTTTACCGAGCCGGGTGTACAAACCCCTTCTTTTGCCAAGCACGTACGTGCGTGACGCGGTCGCTTGGGCAACGTACCGCGAAGATTTCCGTTCGGTTATTTTAGCCTTAGCGTGTAACTGCAAAATATTGCTTGACTCTGGCATATAACAATAGAAAAAGGCGAGGTCCTGTTGTGGCGAATCGATTAACCAACAACACGTTAAAGGCGAATAGCGCTAAAAGATAGAAAATCGGATTTTTGCATTTCTTCACAAGGACGCAGCTGCTTCACAAACCACGATTCTTCACCATGGCGTCAGCTTGTGTCATGCAACTTTTTCATCTATTCCGGGTAAGTAATCGTTGCATTTATCAGTTATTCCTAAACTACACGGTCGCGGTCGGATAAAGTAGTGAGCTGGGTGCAACGCGTCTATGTTTGTATTTTTTAAAGAAAATACCCAACAAGTTGTGTGTTTAAGCCACGATCATCGTTTGCAAAACTAATTTTTGGCGTTTACGGCCTGCTATCGTTTTTTTGTCAAAACTAGCGCCTGTTCCTAAATTGTCCAAGCGCAATTATGAGTTTATTTCTCTCAACGCAGTTGTCGATTTCAGGTCGTGCACAGAGTCGCTGGACAATTTCTCCCACTTGCTAGCAACCATTTCTTCCACTTGCGCGATGTGTCCACGGAAGTATGGATTTCTGACGTGGTAGTGGCATCTGCTGAGAATATACTCCTGCAGGGGCATACTTCCTGATGATTGATATCACAAGTGGGCAGAAAACTTTAAGCTTGCTCAACAGTTTTGGTTCTCTGATATTCCTTTACCTTTTTTGTGCACTGACCACTGTTGCAAAAACTGTACATGTGTCAGTCTTGTTTCTGTTGATTATTTGATAATTGTTTTGTTACAAAAACAACGCATATCCTGAGAGAACGATCTTTATTCCAAGTTTGTTTTTGTGAAGTATTGGTCATTTTGTAATAGCTCACAACTTTTGTGACACTATTACGCACTTTAAAATTGTTTTTTCATAAACTTTTACCAATGCTGCGCATTATGCTCTCGTGACATTTGTGAAGAAACCAATCATTCAATTGCTATTTACATGTAAAATTTAACTTTAAAAAAGTAACTACTTTTGAAATAGTTACATTTAAATACGATTACGTTTACTTGCTTTATCAATAACAATTTAATTGTATTTGGGCATTAGCTTTCTTCTTAATCCTTGGTATCAAATAATTGTTCATACAATTTCATTTCTTATGCCATTTAACTCATTTCAAAGCGAGCACACTTTTTTCAAATACTTTCAGTAGTCTGCATTAGCAAATTGGGAATAACATTTAATATTTCATGGGGTATTCTACAGTGGGTCATTAAGCGTTTGGTTGCTGATTAAACAAACGCAAACACTTTTTGAAGCTTTTTTGGGATCAGATATATTAACCTCAACACATGAATCGCCGAGAATAGGTTATTGTAATCAACTGTCCATGATATTATATTTATTCCATTCGCTGTTGTTTTTTACTGCTTCATAACAGATTTAGCTTCTCACTGAACCGTAACTTCATTTTAAGCATATTTTAAATGTAAACTCCAGGTTTCACTTCAGCTATAAGCTCTAGCTTTGTTACATTCTGAAATCTTCATTAAAAAGCGCATCTCATGCCGCAAATTTTCATAAACAAAAGGTTGTTTAAGTCATGCAAACAAATGATGACATCCGACGACCGCGACTCGTATTGTTGCACCATGTGAAAATCGCATTTTTGCAGGTTACAAGTATTTAAAAGCGAGCAAAAAACTGAAGCCTTTGGATCGGGAGCGAATTTACCGTCTGAGCTTCCAAACGTGTTTCCAGAAACAAAGGGTTCGAGGCGCAAATACGTATTGAGTGCTGTCGCTGCTCGGTAGAACACCCGCAGTTTAATTTGCGAAAGGACTGCTATGAAGTCGTTTTGAAGTGGCAAAGCGTTGAACAGTGCTAAATCTTTAATTTCCCGCCTTGAAACATCTCTGCATTCAACAGTTACGACTTCGTGGCGAGCATGGGCTACTTGCGCAACGCTTTTGTGGACACTGAGTTTGTGACAACGTCACGAGTTATTACAACGGCCTTGTGTGATTTTGATCGTGTTGCCATTGAGCTTAATTCATGTCATCATTGACTTTGATCACGCAAACTCTACAGGTGGGCCGTGGGCACTCTTTCATTCAAAAACCAGCTGTCAACTCGTCGCATGCGGGAGTTGCGCCAGGCGAAGGCGTGGCTTGCGTTTTCTTTAGGCGTTTCTGACATCGGAAGTAATTTGTTTGCGTCGGATCGCACGCAATGACCTTCTCTCAGATCGACTGCGTGCGAGATTTAGCGAACAACCACGTTACTTTCGGAGGCGACCAAATTATGACCTGTTTCAAATTGAAGGCTGCGAATAAACTGGGTACGTTTGTCTGAGTCACGCTGGTCAGAATAGCACGTGACCTCTTTGTTTTCCCTGCAGACCGGAGGAGCCTCACCACAGGTGGAAAAAAAATATTTTCCGTTGTAAAGACGTACACAGCAAGTGCCCACAAAATAACGAATTTCAAGCACTCGTTGAGGACTTTGGGCGTCAGAGACGACAACAGTATGATTTGTACCCTGCCTCGAGTCTCAAAGCAAAGTTTCTTACATTTTAGATACTTCCAAGGATGCTTCATTGATTTTATGTTTCTTAGAAAACACTGGCTGGAAAAACAACAAATGCCGACGTTTTCGGGCAATTATCATTTATTTTCGCGCGAACTTGGAAGTAGAATAAAATCGCAGTATTTTCGTCAGCATACAAAAGTCACGTACAACCACTGTAGCAGTTTGCGTGGAATAACGCTAAACAGAAAGTAATGAAAATTCCAGGTATGATTGCGGATGACGCCGTTTCACCGCCTGTGGTTTTAGGAAAAAGCCGACGATTCTGTTGCTTTGCCAAAAGAATTTTTTTCGGGCGTAAACTTTTTAATCCGACGTACGGTCAAGAATGCAAGAAAGGTGATGACTTATCGCTTCTAAGATTATAAGACCTTTGCAGTGAAATAGATTGTTTTGAATGGTTGATAACTTTATTCCAAAAAAAAACCCCAACATCTTGTAGGAAATACGAAGACGAACGCAAGCACAAGTTAAGGCCAAAATTTCAGCCAATTGATTCAATTACTGTTGTACACACTAGAAAATTAATCAACCGCAAGTGGTTTTATATGTAATGAGTCTTCTCAGACAGACATTTTGCTCTCATCCTTCTTTAATCATTTAGTTTCTAACTGAAATCACTCGAAGAGGCTGGTGCCAGTTTTCCACGCCCTCACTTGAGCTTGGCCTATTGATGGCGATGTATCATCTTTCTGTATCATCAGCAACGTCCACTTTTTGGTCAGATGCCAGCGCTAAATAGGTATATGCCGTTACTGTCTATCCGGCAGATATTTCTTCGATCAATGACCTAATAAGGAGAAGGTCACAGCTTAACAGGTCACACCTACTTGCTTGCCTGATTGCCGATCCATTAACGACAATCAACACCACTTACGCGGGTTTATCTAGTCAGATATTGTTACGTCATAAGTCGTATTGACGAGCAGCTTAACTACAGCCTACACACTAAAAGCGTTTCGCCTTACTGCAACGGCATTAAAAGCTGCAATGAAGTTGCTGACTGTCACAAACGCAAGGGTCCCGCGGCTCGTGAGCTGTGGAAGGTGGTTTTCGCTGCAGTGAAAGTAATTTTTACGTCACTAACCCAACTTAAAAGAACAGATCAGACTTGCTTCTCTGTATCCTAGTCGCAAAAGCTGTGTCTGGAAAAGGAACCATTGCAAACAACAACACAAACGTAAGACGACGAAAATGGTGATATGTTCGTGCCAAGATGGACTTCGTCACAAATAACCTAGTTGGTTGCTTGGCAAATGACAAGCAATTGCAAAAATCAGTTCACGCTGCATTAATCTGACAAGGGTCAGGTCGTGAACTGCTTTTCTGAGTCGGATTAAGTGGATCATTAAATAAGTATAACTACTAGAACCGGTTGTTGTCTGGACTCTAGGTAGCTGCAGAATTTATTGCTTTTTTCGGAAAAACATGTAATAAGGCTGTCACCTATCTTTAAGATTTGTCTGATATTTGAATGCACTTGATCTGAACAGGCTAAATTCTGAAAAATTGGCGCATTCTTATAAACGGCAAAAACGCAAAAAACAATGATTGATTAAACGCAAAAAGATTATTAATGTGAACACAACTTTTGCACCTGAGAAAACGATGCTTTCCTTTTCTTGCCCGGTGCACCAGCCTTACCACCAGGGTTGCGGAGTCGGAGGTAAAATGTCCGACTCCAGCTCCGACCTTTCCAACATTTCCGACTTTGATTCCCGACTGCGACTCCCGACTCCCACCCCTGAACATAGCGTAATGAAGTTTGGCTGTCAACAATTTTGCAGCAACAAGCAATCAATGGATATCGTGGTACAGAGCAAGAATTCTCTGTTTCAATAAAAGTTTGAAAATATATTGTACCATTTCAACAGGAATTCCCGAAAATTCCTGTTGGAATTGTACCATTCCAACAGGAATTTCCATTGATTGCTTGTAGGAGTGTGATGCAAGAAATAATTCAATTGGACATCCCGTGTCGGACAAAAAATCCGACACTGACTCCGA
>JGI24158J21664_10015028_pt1 | contig 10117 bp, 6 predicted proteins | sample Ectturendosymbi3_FD_21664 | JGI IMG/M metagenome (IMG submission 21664) | reverse complement strand
GGGCGAAAAGTATTTTAGGGGGGACTTCGCCCCTACTAGTTACGGGTCTGTCCTACACCTATGCGCTTTGTAGAAAGCGTAAAGCGTTTGGTTAACGTCCATTTGCATTGCACCGTCATATAGGTTCGCAACCAGCTGACATTTTCTTGTTGGGCTATTTTAGGGAGGGAAATGATTGTAACTTGTTATTGTACCTAACAACCAAAGACCTGATCGTCTGCATTAGCAACCTGAGATATAGATGATGCAAAATGTCAGCTTGCCCCCCCCCCTGGAAAAATTTCTGCCGACGCCCATGGGTATATGCTACATTCAACCAAATTAACAAGTTTTTCGTAAATATATTATTTTTTCATTAGTGACAAAATGTCTTCGCAGGTGGCGAAATGGCTTCGAGGGCCAGATTTGGCCCGAGTCCCGTAGTATGGAAACCATGGTGTAACAAAAAATGATTATGAAACTTCGAATCAATTGGTGTTTGATCTAGAATATTCCATCTAGCACTTTTATTTTGCATATTATTGTAAAAAGTAAGGTCAAAGGCAGGGAAGAGTAAAGCTGGATAATATAACTGTATCCATAGCCCTTTCAACACTACTTACTTTGCAAGGTAAGGTATTATCATGCAGACTATTCGTGACCAGACTCAATGGTTCTGAGTCACTACATCTTTAACTCAACACCTTTTGATTATCACTCTTAAAATTTGTTTTGAAAAAGTAAATTTTTGGAAACCCTACTTTAACTTCTAATTGTCTCACGAGACACTCGTTACTGCCCAACGTATGATATTTCATACACTGGGTAATCAATGTTTCCCAATTGAAAATATGAAAAGTTAGATAAAACCTTGGGTAGTAGGAGGATGCTTATTATGCTAGCAAACATAACCAAAGGCCAAATCATGCATTAAAGATATGTTCTGGCTATGAAACCTCACTAGTCAGTACCTACCCCTAAAATTTTCATTTTTTAAAACCTACTTANTTTATTGCTAAAATTTTATCAACTTGTTGTCACCCTAAAAACATCAATTTCTCATGAATCATNAACTGCCTCTAGGTTGCTACATACCAACCACAAATAATAGTGAAACGTTTTTAGTTTTCTTTTNATGTGAATTTTAAGAAGGTCGCTTTTGCGTATGAATAATCATACGCTGGGCATTAATGGGTTAATATGTATAAGGAGTAGTAAAGGCCAAACAACAAATCACTGGCGCACGCCGCATGTTACATTCAAAAATGAAGATTTAGTATCTCCTATTTTAATACACTGAAATTTGTTGTTTAAGTAAGAAGCAAGTAGTTTTAGGGGTGTTCCTTTTACTCCATAGTAAAACAATTTTTCAAGAAATATTTTATTATCAATACAGTCAAAAACTTTGCTTAAGTCTAGAAACAGAGTACAAGTTATTAATTTGCTATCTTTATTACAAATCATGTCATCAAAGATGGCAGCAATTGCTAATTCAGTAAAGTGATTGGTACGGAAGCCATATTGTTGTAGACTCAGTATACAATTACTGGTGACAAAAGAGGACAATCTGCTGTAAAGTACTTTTTCAAAAACTTTGGAGAGAGTTGAAAGTATGGATATTGGCCTATGATTGTTAAGAGATTTAGGAGAAGTTATTTTAGGAATGGGTGTAATTTGTGCAATGTTTTAGAAGATTGGGAAATTCACCTTTTGCCATGCATTTGTTAAAAAATTCAGATAACCATGAGGATAAACTACTGGCAGAAATTTTTAAAAACTTTGCTGGGATGTCATAGGAGTTGGATGTTGTTTGCATTTTAGTGATGCAATTATTTGTCTGATTTCATCAGCACTGGCTGGTAGGAATGTACGCAAATTGGGGAAAAACTTAATAAGAAAGTCATTAAAAGTTGTAGGAGGAGGGTCGATTTTGTAGGATATATTTTTGCCAATTTTGGAAAAATGTATATTTAGTTCTTCACTATGGTTTTTATTATTAAGGTCAGTATTGTAGGTTTCTGCACTTACTTTGTTTTTTTTGTTTTCGTAGAAATAATTTCATTAATAACTTTCCAAGTTTTTGGACATCATTTCTACAGTTTTCAAATTTTGATCTATAGTAGTTTTGTTTTAGGGATTCTTTGAAGTGAGTTACTTTATTTATGTAAAATTTGTACTTGGCTGAAGTTGATGGGTTGTTTGTTGATAACATTTTTTATACAAGGCATTCTTTTCAAAGATAGATGTTAGCAAACCTTTGGTCAACCAAGGTTTGTGGAAGGAACGAGTTTCTTTTCTGGAAGCAACCTAAGGGGAGCATGTTGGTCAAGAATGTTGTTAAACATAAGAATAAAACTGTTACAAGTGATGTTGATATCACTGTTGTTTTGATTGTGGAAGTCAAGATAAAAAAGAGCAGTGTTAACATTTTCCAGAAAAGATGGCAAGTCAAAATATTTTAGACGGCGAATTTATGGTCTGTACTTTTTGGCACATTTGGGATGGAAATTAAAGTTTGCAAAAGTGGGGAGATCGTCAGAGATGTCATAGAGTGCAATTCCAGTAATGGTGTTGTCATCAATTATATTTGTGTATATATGATCAAGTAGGGAGGGTTGATGGGTAGAAGAAAAGCTGGTGGGTTTGTTTATAAGAGATATGCAGCCGAGACTCAGAATACTGTTAACATAATCAGTAATGTGTGTCAATTTGGTATTTCAAAAAATTTAAATTTATATCGCCTCCAATTATGTAATTACTCTTTTCCGAGTGCATAATTTCAAGTAGATTAGTGACTGCAAGCTGAAAAGCTTGTGAATTAGAAGGGTGTCTATAGATCATTCCAAGACCACATTCTTTGCCACTAACAGTATTTAACTTCACTTCAATGGAAAGACTTTCACATCCATCTATAGGTAACTCCAAGTCTTGTCTAACAGCATACTGCAGTTTTGTGTTTACATCCAGGCTAATACCTCCAACATTGGTTAAGGAATCAATATGAACAAAGTTGTAGTTAGGAATTTGTATGTTTGTACAACACTTTGATTTCAATTTGGTTTCTGATATTGCTATAAAATTAGGTGAGACATTGCATATTGGAAAGAAAGTGTCAATTTTATGCTTATTTTTGGCTAAACCGCGTACATCGAAACGGAAGTAGGAAAGCAGTAGCTTTTTGAAGTGAAAAAGAAAGAATTTTATCACACGTCAATTTAACAACTGAGGAAGTTCACACCTAGGTTGAGTAAGGTCAGTTTGAATGAAAATGATGAAGTGCTGGTTTTTTAATCTGCGCTTTCATAAGTGTTGGTTTTCCAACGATCACCACTTTGGTAACCTGTAACATTCACAAATCTGGACATTATAGCAACAGCACAAACTCGGTTGACAATTAGCAGCGAATAAATTTTGTAGTTTACATTTCGTGTAACTTTTGTCCTTGCACCAATTTCAGACACGCCATGGTTTAGGGTTGCTACAAAAGTTTTATCGAGAATGCGTCATTTTACGTGAAATCGATCTCCTATTAAAAACATGCTGATCGATTCCTTGCTTACCCCCATTGTGGAGAGTACTTACGTGAAATTTATCGAGTTCATAAGCATGTCACCTTTTGCAATTGGATATATCTATAAGCCTTCTTGTCTGACATCACTCAAGGCTTTCTATGTAGAAGAAGGCTTTTTCTTCTCGTCCAAATTATTTAAAATAACTACAAAATTGGCTGATAATATCCTACGTTTTCCGCCTTTTCGGTAGATGAAAATGATAGCTTAAGTTTGCAAAAGTGCCGCTCTTGACTTTGAAATATATAAAAATACTGCATAACGTACTGTTGTAAAAAGAGTTCAACGAAAAGTCATTAAAATTTTTCCAACTTCACAAGAAATGCTGTCCAGTTTCTGAAGCATGTCGTACAGTGCAAAGTTTATTCATGGCTTTATTATGAAGTATGCATTATTTCATGTGCATCGGTCTGCTAGATGTTTAGTAATGATAATGTCACATAATAAGTGTAAGTTCACTTTTTGGTGGCGCGATTGTAAGCGTTTTAAAACCAAACTGAACTGTTGTTTCTTTCTGTATTTGACAAAATTTGCAGGTTTGCTATTCTTTGAATTCCAACAAAGATAACTTGCAAAACCGGGCACAGAAAAAATACCGGAGAATGCGAGAGATACTCTTTCTCAATTCAGGATGAACTGTTGGAATAGCAGCACAAAAGTTAAGCAATAACCCAAGGCTCGCCAAGTAATAAATCTATTTATGTCTTTGAGATAGTGAACCCAACTAGACCTCTAATTTATCTCTAAATGGAGGGTGCCCTCACAATTCACATGCTATCTTCAAATTTCTATCGATAATATCTTATAAACATTGATCGTAGCACGATTTCTTTCAGACTAGTGTACATAAGCTCCAGATAACGTTCCTTCACGATGCGGAGGCTTCAAGGATATGACAACAAGGTTAATCATCTCTGTTGAACTCTTTGCCACAAATAGCCTTGCATGATTTCTGACAAGATTCTTTGATGTTGATGCGTTTTACTTGTTGAGCACTAACTTGGTTTACCTTTTTTTTCACTTTTTGTTTAATATTACGTACCGTTATTACACCGTACTGGTGAATCATTCAAGTCGTCACAAGTTTGAATCCGGATATTGAGTCAAAAATTGTATAACTACAGTAGCGCTGAAAACATTCAATTTTGGTAGAGCATATTGGCGCCCTCCTTTTCGACTACCCCCTAAACGCCAAGTCTAGATCAGCCACTGCCAAAACTTTGCTCAAATCGCGCTTAAATTTCGATAGCTTTCAACCCTCATATCGAAAAATTCATTCATTTATTTGACAATATATACAGTAAATTGACACTTTTTTAATGAACAAGCATTCAAATTAATTGGAAAACCATAATTTCATCAGAAACCCGTATGGTGGGACAGAGCTGGAAAAAGCAGGGACGGATTTAGGGAGCGCAGGGCCATTTTAATTTTTGTGGCCCCATGCAGATGTGATCTATCTGGCTGTTTGTCTGAAAAGGGTAAAGTATGACTGTCTTTTGTGTAATACACCCTAAACAATCTATCTTTTGTGGTACCGACTTTGGTTCTACAACTGCCTAAGATCTTCAACAAAAATTAAAGACTTTCCTACATTCTTCAAAGAACAAATGACAATGTCATCTTTTCTTTGAATTTATAGCTTTTTCGTGTAGTTCAGAAGTCTCTTCGTTAAATATCCTTGATTTCTAGCGTTTTTTGTGGGTTCATTTTTCGGATATATACATTTTCATGCGCTACCGTGTTGCCGCCCTCGAAAATATCGTTTATATGTCGATCTGATTAGCTGTACGTAAAATCCTTTGTTGTAAAACCACGTGTTTTATGGACCACACAAGCACATTCCATTCAGTGGACAAAGGGTTTATTTATGCCGCTTTTAAGTTGTCGTTTTCCAAGCAATAGAAAATACAGTGTTTTAATCCTCTATGATACAGGTTAATGGTAAACAACATGAAGACAAGTTTTGCACAGCAAAGTATTGTCGTAACTCCCTCAGCTCACCACATGAGGTAAGCCCAATGTAGACATGTTTTTCCAAGTTAACACACGAGAAATTGCTTTAGCTGATTCAACTAACATGCAGAGCTTCAACAAGAAATCTCTGTTTGTGGGAACAACCAAACGTAGCATCCAATACTGACAATATCGCTTTTCATCGGAGTTCTGCAGTGTCTGGCGGTCTTGTGTCGTTGCGAGCTTTTTGTCAGAGGAAGGTTGAACATCAAGTAAGTGCTGATCTCTCTTTTCCATTCTTTTCTTGTAACCATAGGCATGGCCAGGGGTAAAGGGGCCATGCCCCCCAAATTCGTAGCACATCTTGTCATTTTGTGCTTCGACAGGCAGTGTCCCGAACAAAATACCGTTTCTCGCTTAAAGTCAAACTATTTGGCCTCCCCCAGACTTTTGGGCTGGCTACGCTACTGCTTGTAACCACTTTCATACAGATGGCCAGCATCTCTCTCGCACCCAGCCATGTTCCTCAGTAACAAGCCTTTCTTACTTGATGTTCAATCTTTCAACGAAAAAAAACTCGCAACGACGCAAGACCCAGTGGCGATTCTAAAATGAAAAAACTGGGGGGCACTGCGGGGCCAAGGAAAAAGTGGGGGGGCCAACATAAATGCCTCTCCAGCATGGTGATTTTCCGTTGTAATGAAGGTTGATTTGCTATAATTAAACCTATCAAATCCAACATGGGCTTGTGAATATCGTCAGAACCGTCGCCAGAAAGTTTTCAATTCGTTAAAAATTTTGCTAGCTGAAAGTTATCTGCTGTATATGTCAATCAAACGAACTTGAACGTGAAATTAAGCAAAAAACTGCGGGCCAAGCAGAAGCAAGAGGCCCCCCTTAGAACAGCAACTGGCAAGACCGCCAGACCCTGCAGAACTCCGATGAAAAGCAGTATTTTCATTCTTATATTGCGTAACAAACAATATTATCGTGTTGTCAAAGTACTGATAAGAGTCTAGGAGACGTTTGTATTTTCGCTCGTTTCAAAGTAAATTGGTGAAGTCATGCCTCTGCGCAGTTTCGCAAATTTGAAGTTGATGATGAGTCGTCATAGGAAGGAGTTGCGCGGGGCCCGAGCCCATGGCCTATGCGTAAATCCGTCATTGGCCGGAAGTCGATCCGGGCCGAGATTTTCGGTTGTTTCGGGTCGAGTTCGGGCCGTGACATGAAAACAAACTCGGGCTTGATTCGGGCTTTGGACAAATAGTGTGTTGCTGTATGTAAGTGTGTATTAGTAAATGTGTTTTAGCCTTCATGTGCTGACGGTCGTTTGCAGCTGCACATGCTGGTATTAATTTGATTTAGGATATACTGTAAAAACATGGATACGCAAGAGTGATCAGGTTCATAGTTAGGGTAGCGGAAGTTGTCCCCCTGAGCAGAAACGAAGCTAGAAGCAGGAGAAGCGTGGCGCCCCTGGCAACAATTTTAGGAAGTTGGCAGAAATTTTGCAAGGTTTTTGCACAAAAATCGGGGAAGTTGGCAGAAGGGCTCTGAAGATGAAAATCCGTCCCGACTGTACTTTTTGCAAAGCGAAAATACATGTTTTCTCCATGTTCTTCAATCACATGCTCAAGATTAAGCAGAAGAGGAGCGTCACGTTAGAATTCGCTCCTCCAGGTAAATCACTCGCCTACGCCTCTTTCCCATGCGTACCAACCGTCGTCATAAAAAGTAAGATTCGCTGCATTTTTAATTACATCTATGCCGTTTTGCTTACTGTGTTACCATAGGTTTGTGAATGGATTAGGCAGTTTGCTACAAGCAAGTAATGCATTTTACGCTAACACATGCGAAATAGAAGCGCTGTGAGCAGTTTGTGCTGCTCTTTCTACACTACAATATACAGATGAATCATCGTTACAAAGTTCAGTTATACTCGCTTTCTGTAGTCGAGTCGGGAGTGTCACGATTAGTCTGCAGACATCCACATCCGCTTGCTTGCGTCGTGGACCACGCGATTATTCGTAGCGAATGCTGCACTGGTGGCAAGCCAGTGGCAGCACTGCGCGCGAACCGTTCCCTTCCAGTCTTCCACTAACGACGAGCACGAGGCTGGACATACCGCAAGTACTCTTTTTCAAGTGTTGCCTAACAGATCCCAGCCAACCAGGATTGGAGCCACGCGCCAAACCAACTGTGCCACTTAGCCGGTTCGTTACGAAGTATTGCGCTTAAGTCAATCTTAAACGTGATGAAAGTATTCAGATTAGACCTCAAGTGTGGGCCTTTGCTGAATATTTCTTTGACGTAAATTTAATTGCGTTATTACAGGAATTTTGAGCAATCACGCCCGATTCGGGCTTGCAATAACCTGTCGGGTTTCGGCTGAGAATTTCCGGCCCAATTCCAACTCCGTGGTGGGATCCAGCAAGAGGAAAGAGTTTTAACCGAAAAAGCGTAGTGCAGTGCCACATTTGTGCCGGCTTCCGTAAATTTAACAAACAGACTAAGACAATAAAAGCAATGAACACCAAAAATTGTTTTACATTATATACAACGGTGTGTTCAAAATTAATTTCTTCTTTGCAGAATGTTATGCATATGACCAGATTTCAAAAAGGCATCCAGCTGAATGCATTCTTAGAAAAAAAATGAAGGGGTTGGTAATCATTGTGAATGTTGTCCAGGCACTGTGACCGTACTGCAAATAGGGATACGATCTTACAGAAAATGCTGTTTCTTCGAGTGACAAAAACAGCCACATGCATGCATTAGCCACAATAAGCACCACCATCACGTCCCGTAGATGAAGGCGAAGGTTGTCAGGATATGCAAGCCTAATTTTCTGTTCTGCATCATTGACACTTCTTTGCTTGCTGAGGTTGCCGCCTGATTTGTCTCGAAGCGACGAGCTTCCAAGTGAATGATTCTTTGCAAGGAACACTTCGTTATCTGCTTGTTCCTCACTTAACCCTTCCCGATCATCATCACCTTTGTTTACCTGAAGCGAAATAAACCAACTGCTAAGAACGGCGTTGAAATAATAGCGGTGATCCAGCGGAAGTACTGTCAAGTACATGTTAACCAACTTTTTAAATATTAACAAACAAAACGAAAATCTTAGGTTGTGCAAATCTTGTTGAAACGTGACTTTGACGTTTTTGCAACACTTGACAGTGCTCCTGGAGAACGTTTGAACTACAATTGCACATCATATTCTAAAGCAGTGTTTCTCAAACTTTTTTATTCCATCGCCCGCTTTTCACTCCCGACACGTCATTTTCGCCCCCCAAGCCTGATAAAGCAAATACAAGGTAGTCAATTAAAGAATTTTATTTAAAGAACGTGTTAAATAGCTGAACCAAGTCATTAAATAGCTGAACTAAGCAATTGTATTGCGACGCTAATATTACGTTCAGAATTCTTGTGAAAATACCTCGTAATCCAGGGCGGAGATGAGCATTGGACCGGACTTGGATTGGGCTGGATCCGGACTATTGCAAATTTTGTTAAATTTAGATAGCATCCGGACTGTAAAACTCTTCAAAAGTTAGGATCCGGACCGGATTTGGACTTAGTTAATGGAAAACAAATTCGCCATTTTTGTTGCGAAAAGGCTGCATTTTTCAAATATTTTGCACTACATTTGGACTTTACGTTTGAAAAAAATTTTGGACTGTGTTTGGATTTGGACTGAGTTTAAAAAAATCAGAACTGGATCTCGATCGCAAAATATGACAGTCCGCTCATCTCTGATCCAGGGCTACGGAGCCGGAGCGCCGGAGTTGGTCATTTTGCCCGGAGCCGGAGTTCAAAGTAAAAATCAGAAGGAGCCGGACCTCAGTTCAAAATTTAGGACCGGAGCTGGAGTTATGGCCATTTGAGAGGTAGCTTCTGCTCCGGGTCCTTTCCTAGATATTAACGGTTTTGCCAAGCAGACTTACGTGTACTCTTTATAGCACACTAAACGCGATTGTTACGAATTACGACACCAGACTGCAACAATGGATTTGCAAGTCTTTGATGTTTCTTTGGCTTAATAATCGCTAAGGCTGTAACATCGTAGTTGGCTGGCGTGATGCTATTGGTTGAACAATGGTTCTCAAACACTGTTCTAAGAGCTGCATGCAGCTCCAAAGCATCCTTTGTGCAGCTTTTAGCATTTTCTGTACGTTTACAAGCAGCGTAACATGAACGTTAGAAATAATTGGGAGCAAACTAACATTGCTTTGAACAGCAGTACATCATCAGGAGGGTATAAGATCAATGTAAACAAATGTGGACTTTTCATCTGTGGAAAAAAATATGTTCAGCACGGTAACCATCAGTCTTATTTTCTCCTAAGCGTTGCGTGTAAATTGTGCTTTACTTGCAATTCATCACTGCTTATGATGAGTGCATAAGATAAGAAATCAGAAGTTTTCAGCTATTTTAAAAAGTCAAATGTGAATTTCTTCTCATACTATTTCTTTGAACAAAGGGCTTTTAAACACATCTTCGCATTTGTGTTAATGCACATGTGTGCATGTTTGAAAGAACACATGAGGTAATCGACTATGTGTTTTGCGTTCTGTGCATTGTTTGCCCGGGCAGTGCTGTTAGCTGGAACC
>JGI24158J21664_10015026_pt1 | contig 10117 bp, 5 predicted proteins | sample Ectturendosymbi3_FD_21664 | JGI IMG/M metagenome (IMG submission 21664) | reverse complement strand
GCGAACGTCAGAGCTTTGTTGTGCATGCAGAACGTCGTCGATTGTTACGACACCAGACTGTAAAAAAGTTTTTGAGGCCTATGCTAGAGTTTTTTTTATGTGAATACTGCGACGCCTGTTACTTGTTTAGATAATATTTTGTGTTCAAATGAGCTCGGCATGCATCGAATAAATTAGTCTGACGTAAAAAAACCGTCCTTGAAAGTGTCTTATGGGTGGAGGGGTGCTGGAATAGACCTTGCCTAGGACGCACCGGCAAATTTAAGATGTACAAAAAGAATGTGTTTGTCTGCGTTTAAACAGATTGTGCCACGGTTAATTTAGCAGGATGACGTTATAAGTTACGAGGGGCCGCTGAAAATGGATCTTGCCAAGGGCGCTGGAATGGCTTGCGCGGGCCCTGGCTGAACTGGTCACATGACAAGATTGGACAGCAAGACTGTCTCAGTTGACTTTGACATCCAGATGACATATGTAAATGGCTCGGTCTGATAGACAAGTAATGTTATGGTTACAGTGCTTGCAAGCTGTTAACAGCTTCATGTTTGCATTGTGTGAACTGTAGGCTAAGCCTGAAGTTTAGGTTTAGGTCCTAAACCCTTGTCTCTTTTTACGTATTGCACTTGTCACGTGACCATTTCAGCCAACTGTGTTTGGCTAAAACTTTAGCCAAAAAGATGCCAAACCACTTGTAAAAAATGCCAAATCGCTTAAAAATATGCCAAACAAGCTGAAACAGGCCGAATGCTGTCTATTTGGATATTACCAGATGAGGAATGGAAAAAACACAGTGGTGCTCGTGAATAAGGCGTTAGTTAATATTGCATATATGCATAAAGTAACAAACAACTATTGCACTATAAAAGTACACACATAATTAAACTAAAAACCTTCTTACTCATTTGTTACCCTTTGATATTCAAGGCTTTGTCCCTGAAGGCGTAGCAAAAACGAATTATGCTACCATGTACTTCTGCTTAAAGCAGAACCGTCGCCAGAAAGTCGTAAATAGGGGGGCTTTACGTTTGTGCGGGGGGGCTTGGCATCCAAATTTGACAAAAATTCCACTAATTTATAGTGTTTCATGCTTCAATTTGGGGGGGCTTAGCCTTCCAAGCCCCCCCCTCCCCCGGGGCGACCTGACTGGCTTGAAGGTGCTTGATAAATATACCTACGAATGCCTGAAACAATAGATCACAGTTCATGAAAGTACACAAGCACTCTGTCATGGTTTCCGATTTAGCCATTCTCAATGTACTAACCAGTGTTCCTGCCTGTCACTTGCCTCTCTTCAATGAATAGCTAATTGCCTTCCGAATATTGTGCTTTCTGTACAGGAAGCTTTATTGTCTTCCGCATGTTTTGCGCTTTCTCTAAGTCCCCCTGTGCAGTGTTGTTTCACTCACCTTTTCAGCTATCCTGAATACCGCATGGCCTATGATGAAAACACAGATTTGTGACATATCTCTCTTCGCTTGAAACTCCGGAGGCCTTAAATGTAAAATAAGTTTCCAATTACTTGATTCTAGAATTAGATGTGTCGTAATCCCACAAAATATTTACTACAAAAAAAAATCTAACAAATCTGGCTGTTCTGGTGTACACTTATATGAAAATGGGCTACATTGACCTAACTGGTTTAAACCTGTATGGAAATCTGTTAAATTAGCTTTGTCATGGTTTAAACTTATTCAAAAATCTGTACAATCTGGCAGCACTGTTATATGCTTATATGAAAATATCGCTAAAATGGCTACACGCCTGCACTTTTGATATACACTTACATACAAGCATGAAAATTACCAAAAATCTGAAAATAACCACACCCACTATATGTAGTAGATCCTTTCGTAAAAGAAACTTAAATACTGTACAGCAGCTAACCTGAATTGCATAGATTTTGTTTATTTTTCCCAAAACAGCATGGAGTCTCCTGCGACACCGAACAATGTACCGCAGTGTTCCAAGTCTTGCCCAAAAAGGTATTATGTCTCTTGCCCTGTGACGTCACTTAGACGGGAAAGCCACTTGTATCTTAAATGATGGGACTGTGGAAGAAATGGGAGGACCTTTGCCCTGAACAAATTTTCCTAAATTCCAAGGCAACAGCAGTCACTGAGCCAGAGGTTTCAAAAAATGCCAAAACAAGATTTTTTCATGCCAACACCATCAAAAAAGGCCAAAAAATGCCAAACTATGACGTACATGCCAAACATAATTTTTTCATGCCAAACCACTTTAAAAAAGGCCAAATTTATAGAATTTGGTCTTAAAAACGCCAACTTGCAACTTGGGTTTTCGAACATTCCATGGAGAGCAACAGCGTAACACTTGTATGAGCAAATATTGCCGATATNTATCGGCGGAATTTTGCCGATACGATACATTGGCAACATCGTCATATCGGCCGATATATATCGCCNTGCCGAAACGTNGGTCGAGCTCTAGTATCATTGATTTCCCTTTACTGAGGACACTTGGGTAAAGCTTTGAACGTTTTATTCAGCTTTCCTCGCAAGTATTTGATTTAAAGAAACCAGAGCTGAATCGTTTCGTTGGAAAAGATGAACCAAGGTGGTGAGCAAATGGCCAAGCGGATTTTCGTTTGTCCAAGACCTGCCATTCTAGTTGCGGAATCTTATTCCAAATTGTTTTTCTTAAGGCTAAGTTGCTCTACTGCATCATGTCATCTTAAATCTGAAGCAAATTTGCGTCGAACTACTTGCTTCGGTGTAAACTCTTTCTGCAGGTTTTGGAAAAACGTCACCACGTTCATCAATAAAGCGTTTTCACAACATTGCGTCACCGTGGCATGCAACAATTACGTTTTGTATTAACAGAACATTGACGGACGAAGACGTTTCGGAGCGTTCGAATTTTTTTGGGCAGCCTTTTCCTGTTTGCTGTACCTTTTAGGCGCTTGTGTGTACGCGGGATTTCTGAGTTGTTCTCGCTTCAACAACTATACATGCAGAGCGAGATTGGCAGGTAACCATTATGAGACTGTTATATTTGTTGCCTGGCGTAACAAACAAGCTCAAGTTGCATTGATCGTTAGAATCATAAAACGACAGCGACCGAGCAAAAGCATATGCCAATCTCCGATCATATTTGTGCCACAAGATAGGTGTAACTTTGGTTTTGGTCAAGTTGGCGTCTGCGGAAATACCACTAAACTATCGACAGTTTGCAGTAAGAACTTCACAAAAAAATTGTTTTTTCCCGAAATGTAAGCAAATTTCACTTCATGAGGTATCGCACTCTTTTTTCGAGTGTGTTATCAGAATCATCCTTACAAACGAAAGGAAATTATGCAAATTATTTTTTCGTGGTCTATACAACAGATGTAATTTTGATACCTTATGCAATTCTACAGCCATCGAAGGTGCACCAAAAACCAATCACCTTTAAATTGCCAACGCGCAAAGTGAAATGCTTCGAAACAAAAGGTTAAGTTATGTCGTGATTGACAACGTGTCTGTCATATAAAAAATCATATGTAAATTTAACTCGGGTCCCACTTGATACAAATAAAATAATAAGGAACGGAAGGTGATTTTTTAAAGTAATTGTGTGTATACCTTTTTGTGTTGCTTCTGAAAAACGTAGAGGCATTATGTGACGCCCGTTTCACCACATGATGAAATCGTTTGCAGCTTGTTGGGTGGAGTTAACAGCAGGTTGGCTAGACGTCGGTCGAACGTATCGCCACTGTGAAACCAAACTGGGCTAGATCCGCTGTTGGTGGTTTTTACTTTTTTGCAATTTTTAATGTCTTGGACAAAGCTCTTTCTATCCGGCTTGGTTTCTTTGCCCTATCTTGCTTGGTTAAGAAAATAGCATAGGGTTTAAGACCAATTTCTGAATTAACTTTGAAAACAAAACTAGTCTCTTTGTCCATTAGTGGACATAAACCCTCAAGAAAAGAACAGTCACCAAAGGTCTATGTCCACCAAAATGAAAATAATGGGCTTAGATCTTTGTCACTTTGCCTTCAGAAGTCCATTCAAGACATCATTTCAACAAACACCAAATCAAATTTGCATAAAAATTTAAAGCTTTTCTAAACTAGCGAATCAAACTGGTTAAAGAAAACCACTGTGTTCCCAATCTTTTTTGCTCATGCCTAAATCTGCCTAATCACCTCTAAAATCCTGGTTGCACCCCCATGTGATATATAAATATAATGATTTAAAAATTGAACTCTTTTGAGCTAAGAAGCTTAAAATGCCATTGCTTGGTTGAACAAGCTTCCAAAGAACATAGCATCCATGAAAAAGAATGAAATAAAAAATTGAATTTGAAAATTTAGTCCCAGACCTCACTAACCAGCCTCAATGCCTCCTTTAAAAGAGAATTGCTTCCTTGTGCAGCGCACGTCTCATGTTGCGAACCACTCCACTGCACAAGATAGAAATAAAATTTGATGAACCATTAATGTAAAAGTGAAACACTGCAATATGTAGAGTATTTTCTGCATTACATATGCCTGCACATGATATCCAGTGTTGATATTTGCACACTGTATTGATCTCAACTGTATGACTAACAGATGCTCATACAAAAAATGTTTAACTGCCAGTTTAGTAACAGATATAAGTCTTGGTATGGTATGCAGCTTCAGGCACTGGAAGTTGCAGTAAACAAATGGATAGGACTAAATTTGATTCACATGTTTAAACTGAAGTATGGTGGTTTGATGATATTAAATCTGTAAAAACTAACAGAACATCTTAGTAAACAATTAGAGAAAATTATAGAGAAGCAAGTATGTATGGAACTCTAACAGAAAAGTTTGGAGATAAATGTTTTTTTTCTGGGACATTGACTAAAAGCAGTTATGAAATTGGTAATCTCCATTTAGAAGAGTTCACGCAGAAAATTTATTCATGAGAGAAGTACATAAAGAGATCGATATTAATACGAATCAAATATTACTAATTCAGATGATTGTAGTGATTTAGATTATGACACAACAAAAGAGCAAGCAGTATGTTCTAGTGCAAATGTGTATTGTTCTTTTACAAAGCGACAGGAGGTATATCTGTGCTCAAATGGCACATCAATCTTTTCTATGCAACATTTTCAAGCTACTTATACAGCAAACTGTTCTTGGACAGCTTGTTAACTTTAACAAAAGAAGATTTATTATAGTCAGGGTAATATAAGGTTGCTTTAGATGATAAAAGTTTGATAGTGATATTCATTACATTAGAATTCTTTGGAAACACAGTCCTCAAAATTCAGTGAACTTGACATAGATGACAGAAAGTGGAAAAATGTCAAAAAAACATATTAAGCATTACGTTTACACATGGTTCTTTTATAGACAACACTTGGAAATCTGAAAGAAAATTATGATAGTTGCAGAATGAAATGCAATACAAAATTTGCAGATGAAGAAAAATGCATAAATCTCAAGTTTTGGTCACTGGCACATATGAATTTGCAACGTTTTTTTTATAACAAAATAGGTCACTTTAAGAAAAAAGCAAAGAACAGGAAAACGAAGAAACGCTTAAGACAGGAATAAAACAAGTCAAACATTTTGCACATTATTTCAAGCTCCTACATGCATCCAATGAGGTGTTGGTGAGTGCTTGTCAAAAAAATGTAACACACATAACATAAGCAAAAAAAGAATTGATGCTGCTTTAAAAAAGTTATCTGAGACTGGAACCATTGAGCAAGATGTAAGAGAAAAGAACGGATACAGTGCAAAACCATTGAGAAGCATCTCTTATTGATATCATGCAACATTTGTTGGGAGAGATGCTAATTGCCAATATTCACCAGAACGCACAATGAACGAAATGCATTGATTGCACGAAAATAGTGCATAGAAATAAGATATGAAAAACAAGAAAATTACAAACCAGAGAACATTTAGGACAAAATTAGTTTGAAGTTTCACAAACTAAAAACAGTTTTTGTGATTTGTGCTCTAGTTTCAAAAACACACCAGAAGTTGTCATGTGTCTTTAAATAATACATTTGCATTTATAGTGATGTTGAAATTTTTAACATTACGTCAAACTTTAATACTCAACTGAGAAAATAAACTTTAGTGCAACCATATAGAAACATTTCTGCATTCAATTTTTTTCATTTTGACTTTGTACAATTGGCACATAATGCTTATTTCGTATACAAAATTAATTTTGAAAGTACGTTCATTCGTGGAAATGCCCTTTGCAAAATTTGCTTTGCATTACATATGTGTTTACACTCTATGAGATTAATAATATCAGTTTATTTCGCCCGTAAATCTAAATTTTTGCTTACAACCTTAAATTTATATAGAGGTTTATGCCCATGCATAGAGTGAATCAGCAAGAATGTAAAGATTGTTAACAGGTCTGTGTCCAACAGCTGGTCAAAAAACAAGGGTTGTACCAAGAGTGATTAAATTTGGTTGACTTGATATGCACCACTATGACCTACAATTGGTCAGAGTTGGAAGAAGTATTGTAGCTGTATCAGGTTAAAAGGCAGAAAAACTTTTATAGCCCAGTTTGGTTTGACAGTGGCGGTATAGCCGTGATTTAAATATAGTACACTCATCACAGTAACGCCACTTGCTTCTTAGTTTTTCGTCCCTTCTGCAAAATCTTATTTCATGCCTGGAATAGTTGTAGTTGGTGCGCCCATGTTGTATTCTGCTTACATTTATGCCGCAGTTCATAATCGCCATCGTCTGCAGAAGAACTGTCTATCTCTAAAACATCCCTTGTGACTTTTAACCAAGGATAAATTGCCTGTAAGCCTATTTTTACCACGGGCACCTTCTTACTGTGGAAGATAAGTATTCTAAGTGAGGAAATGTTACTGAAGTTTCAAAGGTTGATGTTTTACGTCGTCCGTGGCAAAGTCTCCTGGCAAAGTCTCCTAGGCAAAGAGTAGAAAAGGCAACAGAATAACTTAGACATAAAACCAGGCGGACGGGATGGCATTCGGGAGCAGTGCCCTCCCAAATTTTGTTGTTCCCAGAAAAATTTGTTTTAAATAAATAATAAAAACAAAAATATTTCCCCCCTAAAAACGTATTTTGCCCCCCCTAAACCTTAAAACCTGTTTGTTCAGTGATTCGAAGAAAACAAGGATAACAAGCTGTTAAACAGTGTAGTGTCTCAACTAAATTTTTATCTCCTGTTAATGCGTTTCCAATGAAAATATTGCCAATTCTCTGCTCGGTATTGATATGAGATTCGGCTTATTTTCTTGTTTCAACTACAGTAGAAGTTTAAAACAAAACTGTGTTGTTAGTAAAGCATTTGAAAAAATCACAAAGCATTTGAAAAAATCATAAAAATCGAAATGCAGCTGCGGAAGAGATTGCAGGCTTTGTGAAAAATGCCTTGTAGAGAAATTACACGAAAGTTTACAACTTGCTGTAGCCTAGCCCATGAAACCAATTTAGATTTCTAAAGTTTAATTAATAACGATTGTACACTGTCATCCACACCACGATTTTCAAAACCTGATGAAAAAGCACCCGGAACTGCTTCATGTAAAGCAAACCTTCGGCTACTTTTGTTGATTGTTGCAATTAGCGATATCTTTTAGTTATTTATCATTGCTGTACTCACTGAAACGATCATATAAAGAAAATAAATGCACTTGGTATTTTTTCTTAAAGCCCACACGCACCTTACATTATAAAATGTTTTGAATTTCAATAAGCTGGGCTGCATCTTCATTTTGTCTTCTTTCCTTCCCAGGCGATATATGCGGCTTTGTTGCAGCTGTACTTTTCGGCGTAGACGCCTATCAGCTGCGAAACCACCGACCCTATTGGTTATTTGGCTCAAGACCGCCACAGCAGAGATGATTTTCATTCTTCGTCAGAATATTAATACTTGATTGCACCCTTTTGACCGCTTGTTTGCAAGTTGCAAATTTCGTATGCATGGCGCCATAGGGTATATTATACATTCTTTGCATATCAAAATATATTTGCGTGATCAAAGAATGGCCAATGACAAAGATCGAGGACAGTACTTTTTGCTCAATCTTTTGGTAAAAACTGTAGCGCAAAGTCGTTGGGTAGAATGAACTTCCTCATTTGACACACAAACAGGTCTATGTTGAAAACCTTTTCTAACGTCGATGCCGATCATGGGAAATGTTTAGTTGTCACTGTCTTTTTGGTATTTGCTTGTTTTTCGACGCTTTTGCGGGTTACCTCTTTACTATGACGTTCAAACTGTACATCGAACACGTCACCTATGTGAAATTCCTGGTTATATTGTAAGAATCAGAACGCTAAAAACCTTCGCTGTCGCGGTTGTTTCATAGAGAGGTGAAACATACCGACTTCTTTTGTACCCAATTCCCGGCATCAGGCCCGTAGCCACGGGGAGCAATCGGGGCCGATTCCCCCCTATTTCTTTGTGCCCCCCAAATTTTGTTGTGCCCAGAAAATTTGTAGTATTATTGTTTCTCTTTTGTTATATTTATTTCAAACATATAATGAAACAAAAATCTTGCCTCTCTAAAAACACGTTTTGCCCCACCAAACGTTAAAGCCTGGCTACGGGCCTGCCCATCATAAACATGCAGCTACCTACGTGGCAGCCACGTGAGTTTCTCCCAGTCAGTATGCAAATAATTTTGAAAAGCTTTTTGTAAGGAAATTATATACCTGCAGCATTAGCGAGGAATAGAATAAAACGAAATGTTTGTGGACGGATGGCTGGGATTTTCCCAGAAAACATCGTTTTCTCATTGGATACTGCCGAATAATTATTGCAAGCTATCTCTAGAAACCATAGCCGTCGGACGGGGAATTAGGGGGGAAAGGCAACCCTGGATTATGAAATATTTTGCAGAAAAGTTGTTTTCTTTGTTTTGAGTGGGTAAAATGAAATTTCACCACCTTTGGCCTACCCTGGAAAAATATTTTGGACTATCCCTGGAAAAGTCCACTATATTGGCTCCCTCCTGAAAAAAATCCTTCCGATGCCCAATCACCCATGCCAGAAACTGGACTTTATTGAGATTTTCGGAAAAGGTCTCAAATATTTATTTTTTACGTTCTTGTTGCATGTCTGCTATATATGGATAAATCGAAAAACTTTTGAAGCAAGCTACATTGCGCATAAACAGCGATATACTAAAACGTTTCATGTGCAAGTGTTATGGTGACGTTTCTAAAGACTCTGAACTGTAATATAATCGCCAAAGACGTTCTCCAGCATACAATTTACTCTGAACGAAAATAAGGCAAATAAATTGCTGCACAATACAGCCCGTTTCATACTATTTCCAATTTAAGGAAATGTAGGAAATTTGATTTTTTTTTAACAAGAAGGTATAGGCTACTTCATTTGAAGTGTCACTGCGGGAACTTTGTTTTAATGACAACACATGCAGAGTATTTTCTGTTATCATCATTAGTGAATTGCAAATTGAACTGCAATGATCTTGCTGCAAGTTCTTATGATCAGTCAGGAGAAAAGTGCTGTGAAAAATGGAAAACGCGAAGGGCTGTTCAAAAATATCGATAACGAGAAAAAAACTGCTGCAAGAAAGTCTTGACCTGATGATAAAGTTTGACTTTTTTTACCTAATAACTTTCGAGCGGCTCATGGTATCAACGTGAAATTTGTTTGTGGATGTTTAATAAACTTAAAAAGTCATAAAAGTTTTCACTTTATTGACTTTTGGTTGCCCGAGACATTATCCATGCGAATTTGAATATTCGTCTTTCCAATGGAAATCCCAAAGAGATTGATATTTTGTACTATCAGTTTGTTGTATGAAATAAATACGTTCTGCCAGGGCCACAACCAGCTGATATTATCGAGGGGGAAAATATCGAATATTTTTCGGATTACAAAATGATTGTAACTTGTATTTTCACCTAACAGCTATACATGTTTTTGAAAATTTCGTGGGAGCAATTGTCCGGTTGCTAACCCTGGTTGCGGGCCTGGGTTTTGCTCTGCTGTAATATTAATCGCCAGTTTCGCATGACTTTAATTAAGTACTTTTTCGGAATGGTCAATTCCGTCAAAACGTTGCAGGTTAAGGAAAGAAATGCAACTATCTGCGCTTTGCTTATTTTGTGGTTCGTTTCACAACGGTACAAGACCGTCGAAATTTATATCCTGAA
>JGI24158J21664_10015024_pt1 | contig 10117 bp, 6 predicted proteins | sample Ectturendosymbi3_FD_21664 | JGI IMG/M metagenome (IMG submission 21664) | reverse complement strand
TACAATGTTGGTGAAAAACTAAGAAATAAACATCAATATTCTGATCGCTAAGGGGGGTGCTTGAGCCCCTTCAGCACCGCCCCTGGCTGCGCCTTTGATGCTTACTAACCTACGGTCGAATGTCATCTCTGTCCATTGTTCAAATGACTTTTGACTGTGGTGGGGGAATGACTTTAGCTCGAAATCAAGGTGTAAGGGACTTGGGGACAATTCCCCACAAATAAGCATGATTCAAAATCCCTGATTTCAAGACAAACCCTGGAGCAGGCTATCTTAACACACTGGATTTGGCCCAGACTATTAAAGTAAACATTTTATCAAATTTCTCACTCCACAACCACATATCTTAGTTCTTAGGTTACCAGTTCTTGATATAAATGTTATAGGCATCTTTTGCAAAAAAAACAAACTTCATCAAGGATAACCTTGTGTTGTGAGTCAAATTAAGTTTGTGTTTATTCTCTATCCCTATTTTCTTTGTAGCAACTTTTCTCTGAAATCGTGCACTATAATACACATACAAACAGAAGCGCTCCACAACACGGAAAAGCTAAAAAATCCCACAATAAACAAAATGACGAAAGAAAAGACCTTTTTGTTATTTTCTAGTTTAGGGGAAATTTTCTAATTCAATTCCTATCCTATTCATATCCTAGCCTAACTATATTTCCTGCATAGTCAGACATGATTGCACCTTGCTTTCCTTTTACTGGAAAATCAACGATCTTATATTATTTGATTTTCTTTTTTGCTATATTTTTCATCAATGTCAACAAACATTAAAAGATTTAAAAAACGAGATACCAAAAGCAATTTTAGCAAAAACGATTCAATGAACAAACGTCAAATCCGTTTCGACAAGATTTCTTGGTAGCTAGTCCATTAGCTTGTAAATATTTCTGAAAGTTTATATCTTCTAAATCAGGAAGCAAGGCTATGTGTTTAATCAAAACGCTTAAAATTTGGAAATTAATAAAAACTTTCGTTTGATCTTGTTGCAGACATTTTCGCCAATACATGGAATGATTGATGCGAAGCTAGAGACAAGTAAATGGCGATGATTTTGACATATAATTGGCTTCCAAAACGGCTTTTGCGTCTGTATGGTTTGTAATATTTTATTAGCTTGAGAAGCATCGCTACATCATTGATTGGAAAGAATCAGTTACCTGTACGTTAAATGTTTTGTCAATGATTTACTTTAATGAGTTTCACTTCTAGCAGCAGTTTTTTATGAAATGCTGCCAACACATTGCATTTCAGAATTTGTCAAAGTTTTACAAAAAAACACAACAAAGTTTTCAAGCGTTTGAAAAACACCTTTAATCGATTATATGCAACAAAAATCACAATAAAAATTAGACCCTACGGTCTTCATTTTCATAATCATATTTAGTGTTTCATGTTGTTGCAAAATCCAAGAAAGCAAAACACCTCAAAAATTGTCATGCTGAGCGATAGAGGGAAAAATTATAATCCTTCGACACGCGAGTAAAAAAACTTAGAAACGTTTCATAGCAATCGCCTTAAAACACAAACTCAACAAGCTTGTTGTTTCTGAAACAAACTTCAAAACCGTGTCTTCTCAGTAAAGACAAAATAAAAAGGTGCAAGAACCTTTGATATTTGGAGCAGTTCCTTCTTTCAAAATTAATCTTAACTGTTCGTCTAATAGTTAGGTGTGGTTTAAACTTTGTATCCTCTCTGGCTCCGATTTCAACCCATTCAGACCAAATCAGTAATCCTATTCATTACAATTGCTCTCAATATTCTACAGAAAAAAACTGATTCTTGATAACCTTCGTATTTTGCAGCAATGTTGAGGTCTTGGTCGTTTATTCGGGACGTGGGCGCTACCGCGCACGCAACGTTACAATTTTTAATGAGTTCAGTTTGGCAAAAATTTTATTTTCCAATTAACATAGATCTTTAAACCACGTCAAGCTCTTCGCAATATTTAACTTACGCTGTCTGTAATAACGGATGCCGTGCGACGCAGAAAATGCGTTTAACTTATTATTAAGGTCGAAAAATTCTCACCCACTCAGCTCACGTCTTTTAATTAGTTGATAAAGCGCATTCACCTGAATATCGTGAGCGGGGTATCATCGTTTTGTTTCTTGGCTCGTAAGCCATGTTTAGTTCTTTGTTCGCCGTGTTGGAGTTAGTTTGCCAGTGTGCTGCTAGGTTAAGTTGAAGTAGCAGTGGACTTCACGGTAAGTAGTAGTGAACTCAGCGTACTGGCTTGGCTTGTGTTAACCTGCTTTGTTTGTTGTATTTGTGGGGCATCTACTGTAGGTTGTTACTAGGGATAAATACCATTGCTGTTGTAACTATACGCTAGTGAATTAGGGTTGAACTCCCTGGTGCCGTGAATGTTGGTAAAACATCACGACCTTCTCTTTTAGACTCGCCACGATCAGTGCTGAATTAATGTCGCGCGGGGCCTGTAGCATATTAACAGTGAGGGGCCCTATAAGTTAAAAATGCACTTGAACAAGTGAACAACTATTAAATCCATGTGACTACCATTAGGCATACTGAATTTCGTAAGTACGAAAACCTGGTCCGAAATAGTAACTGGTGGACATTATGGGCTACATATCTTTTTTACCATAAATGTATATGCGTATCTTTTTACCAAGAAGGAAGGAATGCATTGCTGTAAAACTCGCAAGTGTAGTACAGAAACAATGCTTCCAGACTCACCAACAAATTTAGTCATTGCTATATTTAGACAGTGTAGTCACAGTTTAAATGTCGAAGTCGATTGTTAAAAGCAACAAACCTACTGCTTAAGATTACAGTTTCTAGATTTTGTCATAGCGAATTTTTTTATGACACTGGTAGTGTCTATTTCATATAAAAGTTAAGTTCATGCTCTATACTGCTCAAAATCAAGCTGTTCACCTTGTTTAGTCTAATGGTGGTCCTTTGTTCATTCTACCATCTTAAGTTTAGAAAATGACCGTTTTCCTTCCACTGCAGTTGGTCACCAAGAGATAAAATAAATGCGCAAATCACTTCCCACTTTTTTAAAGGAAGACTCCAAGTACACTACCAAATGGCTAGTGAATAGATGTTCAATCCATGGCTGCCATTAAGATTTTTTGAAAAACCCATATAGACTCGCCGAAAAAAACAGATTTGAACAGAAAATCCCAGGTTAGCACAAAATTAGGTAAATCACTCTGAGATCTACCACACTTGAGCATCTGTAAGTCACAAAACGTGCGAGTGAATATATACTGTAACTTTGCTAATGAACTTTTGTGTCTGTCGGAATTATCATATGGTAGTAACATGAACGTTCTTTGCATTCCTGACGGTGATCTGGCAGCATTTACAATAATTAAATCTTCATTCCCCGTGTAATTCTGCAGCTAACCTTTGAGGTCTGGTTCTTTCAACCACTCTGCATTATAAGGGCTGTGTGTACCACTTCATTTTTTCCTTAGGCTTGCTTCATTAGTATCTTTGTCACTTGAGCCCATTGCACCTAGCTAATATTTACAGCAGGGATGGCGAACCTATTTATTATCACGGGCAGCATGAATTGTGGAATATCTCTGGCGGACCGCAAANGTTAATTAACTTTATCTTCAAGTTCTACCTTTATNTTCCTAAAAAAAATAAGTAGATAAAACCATGTCAAGCATCGAGAGATACTTCCTTGGCTTGCTGGCTACGTGTCTGCATGTCATAGAGTTTCGTTTCGCGGCGATGTTGTGTTCTAATTCGGGTAACGATAACTCTGATGTGGGTCATATGACATATTCACGCGGCACATATTTGGCCCGCAGGCCGTAGGTTCCCCACCCTGGATTTACAGCTTATAAGGTGTTAGTTGCTTGTTCAACAGTTTTGCTGAAAACTAAGGTACCTTGATAAAACAAAATAAAGAAAGTTGAGACCATAAATAAGAAGTATAATAAATCATATACTATCTTAAATCACCGCTACGCAGTTAAATCCTAAAAACACCAGATCTTCCGAAGAAAAACCCATGAAAAGCGTTGAAAACCCAGATGTGGGGGCAAAACCCAGGTTTGGCGCCACTGGCCAAATCATTTTAAAAGTGCTAAAAAGGCAACGCAACTTATAGAACAGGTCAATGTGAAGTAATAATATTTTTTTTAAATACCATTCACAACAATACCATCAGGTAAAAGTGGTTCCATAATTTTTGCAAATGACTGCAAAATACTTCTATTCGCAGTAGTCTAATATAAAAGCATTCAATTGAAAACTTCCGCTTAATTGTTTATGGCAAATTTAGCAAAATAGTGACTTCTTCGATTTAAAAAATTCTATACATACAGTATACTCAGGGGTTTAGGGAAGGTGAACGAGGCGACTGTCTCGGAGAGTTTCGCACTTAGTTTTTGCACAGTTTTGTTAAAACGTTTACTAATCACTCTGCAGTTACATTTAATAAGCCCTGAAGCAAGTCATATAGGTGTCAAAATGAAGAAAAAATTATACGCAAATGCGCCAAAAGGTTCCCCTCAACAAATTGAATGTGCAGACAAAGAACAATTCAAAATCAAATGACTTCAAACAATTTGTGTAAATGGACTTTCACGCAGGAACAAATTTCCAGACAAAATGAAAAATTTAACTTGCTTTCAGCGAATAAAGTTTCTGTGTAGTTTGTGTAAAATATATGTCCTCTTTTCTGAGAGTTTGTCCCGGGCACCCAAATTCTCATGTCCTCCCTAGGATATAATAGAGAATAAATTTAACACAAAGGACCGCGGGGCCCCCAAAAGCGCGGGGCCCGTAGCAATTGCTGCATTTGCTGCTATTGTTAATGAGGCACTGGTCACGATATTACACGAGGGTCTCGCAAGTGTAAAATTGACTTTCTGTAATTCTGTCAAGTAATCATCGTGGATCCTTTCATGCGATTGTTTGCTGCGAAGCTTGAGATGAGCTCTAATGCAAATGTACCATATTGGGTTGTTGTTTTGAGAGTGGATTGTGTGCTTTCGCAAGTCATAGCAGCCATCGGAGATCCATTCTATTGAAGTTTGAACTTTATACCTTAACACGTATGACTGTAATGCTAACATTGGACCCCATTCTTGATGGTCCTGAGATATGCTGAAGAACAGAAAGCACTTTTGTAACGTAGATTACGTTTTCATCTGAGAATATTCCACTTTTGAATCGAGGTTGGCTTAACTCTGGTAATTTGATTTGATTTCAAACGGTGGGTTGATGAAATTTGGAATTTCTGGTCAGGGGCTACATTTTGCAAGGCAGCTTTGTCATGGAAGTCAGGGGCTACATTTTGCAAGGCAGCTTTGTCAGGAAGGGCAAAATGATTGTAGTTTGTTGTTGTACCCAACAACTCAACATGTTTTTCAAAATTTAGGGGGGACAATTGCCCAGTTGCAATTGTTATGAAGTTCATTGACTTATTTGCCGCAAACAAAGTGAAATGCTGTGATTCATAAGCAATAATATAAAATACTGTACAATGCAAAGAAATTTGCATTGGGCAAGTTTGGCAGCATCTGTAAATACACAAGACATTTTGGACCAGTGTTTCTCAAACTTTTTTGTTCCAATGCCCCCTTTTCACTCTCGACACATCGCTGTCACCCACCAAGCCTGATAAAATGAACACAAGGTAATATTTTTAAATAATTTTATTTAAAGAAATCGGTACATACCATGGTCCCCAGTTCAGTGTGATGGATGTGCTCGGCGGCTTTCATAAAGCGTCGAAATATCTTCAGATATTTCAGTGAGGTACAGTCGTAGATCACCTCGCTTGTGAATCAACAAGCGGTTTCTTTGCTTTGAGGGCAAATGCCACAGCCGAAATTAACTCAGTGATACATAACTGAAGTTAACTCACTGGTCGATTTGGTAGTCGTTGAGTATTTTCGCTCCGTTTGTTGTTTTGCCCCACTTTCGCCCCTATTTTCACCTCCTTGCCCCTCAAAATCGCCCTCAAGGGAGCAATTCCGGCCACTTTTAGAACCACTGTTTTAGACCAACAACGAAAATCACCAAGCAGGCTTTTCTTCCTAAAGTGTTCAAGCCTAGCCCCGGGGTTCTGCAACATCACCTCTCATTGCTTGCTATTTATCACCGTGCAGTCTTTGCTAAAATCTACTCACCTTCTCTGCTTCTTGCAAACACATGAGTGGGACTCTTCGCTGAGCAACAAACGATTAAAACCCTGCAAACTTTTATATCTATTGAACAAAACCGCAGTTTTGAAGTTACAAAAGAGATGATCATTGATTAATATCTGTAAACAGACGGATAAGACATAATAGCTTTCCACTGAAATTTGTTTACACAGCTTGAATTGGTGTTTTATATACTGCCAATGCGTGCCTGGTTTCTCTGGTAAGTGCACAGGGACATGTTCTGATCGTGGGTTGGTATATGTTAACCAAAGGAAGGTCAATAACCCCAAGGTTTATTAAATTGCGGTACGTTTCAGTTCACGTTTTCAAGTGCGTTTGCTCCTTTATTTACTTTCTCATTATCAGGTGCATGTCACCTGATGCCAGTTTCGTTTCAAAATGCTTTACAAATTAACTTTCACAAGAGACTCAAAAACTAGATGCGGAAGTTCCCACTTCAACAGTCATTATGAAGGCCGAATAGCGTGTGTTTCACCAGTAGCATGCATCATTGCAAAGCACATCTTTTTTAATGTGCATACCGAAACATTTTGAAAAACATTTGTTTTTTCAACTTTTCTTTAAAATATGACTAGTTCAATAGTTTTCTCACTTTCTCTGTGTTTTTTTCTTTCCTTACATCTTAGAACCAGAACCAAATTCAGGAGAGTTAAAAGAAATCCTCAACAAAAACATCAACACTTTGCTTTTGTGTCAACCGCCACAGGATGCATTTTGTGATGTTCCTAATAGTAGCTTAACTGACGAGGGGAAAGAGGGTGAATCGTCCCCCTTGGCAAGCTAAATGTAAAAACCGAGCCCCCACTTAACCTATATTTTGGTTTTATTATTCTTTTAGTTTTCAGTAGTTCATTGCATATTTGATTTTTTCGGAGTATTTTCCGATGATCTAGGGTTTTAGTGTAGCCACCCACATTCGCATTCACCATGATTCTTCAAGATTTTTTTTAGTATGGGCTAGTAGGCACCCTTACAGTGGCTAATGGGCCCCGTGCAACTACGTTTTCCCCCTGGCTCAAACCTGTAGTTACGCCATTGGTTCCAACTGGAGTAAAAGTACAGCAGAAGACTAGTGGATCAAGCAAAGTGTAATGGAATAATTAATTATTACAATTAATTATGTGGTAAGTGTAGATTAACTAAAGTTCTTCGGTGGAAAAGCGTTTCCAAAATGAGTCTGAAGCCACAGGTTGTAAAACGGCAACTGCAAAACCTTTTTGAAATCAAATAGAAACTTTTTGCACTTATATTCATTCTTCAACTACCTGACAATTTGCCAGTATCGCGACTGAAACGTATGTAAAGGAGGAAAAAACGTATTACATTTAAATATTTTCAGGCACAAATGACAAACATACTAAATTTTTATCGCGAGCAACTCCAGAATCAGGCATACTAAAACAGGTAAAGATGTTTTTCCAATTCTTTAAACTTTTACCTAATTATCTTTTATATGGCTGCGACAAACTTCTAGTGTTTATTTCAAAGTTCATCGTGAAACTTGTAGACAGAGGTAAACCAGCCAATGATCTTACATACGTTTATTTGTTTCCAACTCCACGTCAACAATTCCAAATATTTGGGGCTTCAGTCCCATGCGCGATGTATCTACTCAAAGACGTAGCCAGGGGGTACAATGGCCCCCCAAATTTTTAACATATATAGTCATTTTGTGCTTTGAGAGGCAGTATCACAAACAAAATAGTGTTATTCGCCTAAAATCAAACATTTTGCCCCAAAAATTAATTTTGGTATGTTTATGCCGCCGTATCTGTTGAGACTGCGCTTCCTCGATCTTGCCTCAGTTCGTTCGAGAAAAAAATTTGTCACATCGCGTTAGTTGTTTTAGTATGGAAGGTAAAACAAACATCAATCCTAAATGGCTGCAACAACGTGTGGTACCTAATGCAGCAGAAAGCATATGGAATTCTCGTATTTTCTGTAAATTAGAACGCTAGTGTTTTAAATCCAATTACACAGACTAGGCAAAAATACTAAAGAATAAAATGAACTTGTAAGATTGGTACACCCTTAACCCATGGGCACGAATGGGTTAACCGTGGCGATTTCGGTTGCTTTGCCTGTGGCAGTCCTGCTCCCGTCAGCCAAGTAGGATTTCAACAATTCCGTGCAATTTAACGCTTTTGCGTCGAAGGCAGCAACAAATGCAGTGATCGTGGGTACTCCAGTAATGATTTAAAATTTTTAATGACTGTACTTTCAGAGCGTCATTTTCGGATTTTCGCAAATTGATTAACGCTTTCCATTTTTTCCCCGCAACAATGGGAGAGGGGGTCTCACAAGTGGATTCGCCTAGGGCCTCGCATCAGTTAAATCCGGCGCTTGGAGCAAGCCCATAACTAGGGGGGCGAAGACCCTATAAAATTTTTCGCCTCCCCTGAAAAAATGTGTTGGACACAGTTTGAAACTCTTGGACATACCGCAGTTAAATAAATTTGGGCGTCTATAGAAAACTCTTCGCCCCCCTGGTGCCCCAAGCTGGTTACGGACCTGATGCGGAGACCGTTAGCTGAGAGACCACACGTTGTTGTCAACACATGTTGAACATCCTCGCTGTATTTAAATATACAGTAGAATTTGCCTAATTTGTTATCTCAAGGAGATTAGAAAAATGTGACGAATTAGGCGAAGTGACGAATTATGCAAACAGGTGAAAACTCTTACACAGAAGCTCGTATATTTTATCACAGTAACTCGTATGCATAGTGCTCTTATTTGCAGTAAAATACAAGTTTATGACGTTATGGTTGAATACAACAATTAATTCCTCTACTCTATCTGAACTCCTCCATTTTATCTGGCACCTTTTAAATCTTTAACAAATGCAAAGACTTTCCACGTTCTCTCAATGGGGAGTCAGGTCACGCTTCGTACGATGTATATAAATTCAATGAACAAATTGCGAGGTGCAACAATTCTCAGATAAAGATCCCTAATTTGTTTCAATACCCACACGTGCCAGCTGCTTAGACATCAAAAGCCAAACTGCAAATGACGTATTAGCCGAACAAAATGCTTCTAAGGGATAGAAAGAGGTGACGAATTGAGCGAATTGATGAAATACACGATGACGAATTAGACGAACGGAAATGTACACAAAAGATAGGAATTCTGCCGGGACCGATGAAAAAGTAACGAATTAAGCAAATTGACGAATTAAACGCTGACGAATTAGACGAGTTCGACTGTGTTACGGTATTTTGCGAAACATAACACCACCACACACAAGAAACTTGACAGATATTTCGCTCATATGTCGATTTTTTACAATTTAGTTAGGGAAAGGATACCGAGATACTGGTTTGATCGATTGTTACGTCATAATGTAAACTAAAGTTGTGAAACAGCAAGGCAACTTACTGCTTGTATAAAGTTTTTTCCGTGCCAATACAGTTGTACAAGACCAGACTACAGTTATTCAATATGTTTGCTGAGCCGTATTTAGGCTGCTAACCTCTGCAGAAAACTAGGTGTCAAGTTAGGCTTAGAGAACACGAGCGAAGTGTCACGCGTTGAGCATCCAACAATAAGGAAGCAAATTATTTTGTGAGGTGTCCTAGTCAGTATGAATTGCATGGACAGTCGCAGCCGAGTAACGTCTCAATGTTGGTAGCTGCAGGAACAACAGTTTGCTTTTTGCGGATGATTTGATGCTGCTTGGATCGTCTGAACAGGGCCTTCAATATGCACTTGATTGATCGGTTTTCAGCCGCATACGACCAAGCGGGAATGAAAAGTAGCAATAAAAAACAAGGCATTGTGTCTCTCTCGAAACACAAGGTGGTGTATGCTGCAAGTAAGTGGCAATACACTGTAGCAGACAGAGAATTCAAATACCTCGGGGTAATATTCACGAATGATGGAAGGCAGAACGTGATACACGGATTGGTAGGCTGCAGCAAGTTCAAGGGCGTACGCAGTGCCGT
>JGI24158J21664_10015022_pt1 | contig 10118 bp, 9 predicted proteins | sample Ectturendosymbi3_FD_21664 | JGI IMG/M metagenome (IMG submission 21664) | reverse complement strand
TGTCCATCATCGCCATCCTCGTGCTCGCATTAAAGGGTAGATGCAAAGGGAAACTTCATGCCCGGTGCTGCCACCTGTGCAGCGTTCACTGCTACAGTAGCAGCGCGGTCCACGGCGCAGAGTAAGCGGAGATGGGGTTACAGTTCACTCGTGACACTCCACAGCGACTCAGCGAGTATAATGAATCTTTCTTTACCAGTTGTGAATGGGATTACATTTGGTGGTTACTATGGTATTAACATTTCACAACTTATAATTCTGGAAAAAATTAAATTTTCTAAAAAGACTCCCCTTGAACGATTTTGTATATTACAACAGTTGAGATACCATAACTCAAATCAAAAAATTTGTGAAATTCTGGTAAAATTGTCACTTGCAGCCTACGTTTTTCTGACTGTTTTTCGGATGCATTTCTCGCGTCGCAGTAGTAGCTGTTTTGTTCATCTATTTTAGTAAACGGTTGAAACAGTTGATTGACTTGCTAATTTTTGTTGCAGGGAGCAGTTGATGGAATTGTACTGCGCTCGTCAACGTCGTGCATTCACCAGAGGCACTAAGAGAAAACATAATGCATTGCTGAAGCGCTTGCGCAAGGTAACCGGCTTTCATGGATTAGTTTTCTCTTTTTATATCTTACAGTGGGTGCCAAATTTCAACGTGATGTCTTAAACAACTTTCAGTATGGAACATTTGTCGAAAAATAATGACAAGCTTTCGCGAAAGCTTTATTATATTCTTAGTTTTGCGTAATTGCGCATCATCAGCACGTTCAAGCATAGCCGTACAAGACAGAGGACAGGGAGGGCGGTCGCCCCCCCCCAGGTTGCAGAGATTTGGGAAAACCCTCTACGTTTTTGGCAAGGAAGTCCAGTATTTTATATTTACCAGTTAAAAGTTTTCTGTGATATAAAGTAGTTTTAGGCCAGCAATCGATTGATTTGAGTTTTTTCAAACCAACGCAAACAATTGCATGATGCGTTTTTTTAGAAAATATAAAAATAGAATCCGACATCGATTCTCTCGACACCTCCTGTACAGTGTTGCCAGATTTGTTATATTTTTTGCAACAATATTCATTATTGGTAGGATAAAATAATTTCACTTCACCCCCCGAATTATTGGGGCTCGTACAGCTATGCGTTCAAGTGCTGCGTGTATCGGATGTTGACGTTGTTGCAAACATCAAACGAGGTCTAAAAAGCTGTGTGGAAAAAGCCAAAGAACAAAGATTTTTCATGTCTTGTTGTGGAGCTTGTGCAGTGCACACATAGGTAATATCAACGTTGCCATTTAGTTTGTAAATGGCAAGTAGGTGTCTTGTCATCTAATCCAGGGGTCTCCAAACTTTTGTCAGAGGGCCACATACGCTATAACACAATAGTTCGAGTGCTGGACATCTTGCGTAATGTGACTGTTTCGGGATATGTGGCATTCTATGAAATCAATAAATTATTTCGTAAATGTATTATTTTCTCTTGTTGGTAATATCTTCGCGGGCCGGATAAAATCTTTTCGCTGGCCGTAGTTTGTAGACCCCTGGTCTAATCTAAAAAACCTATTATTATCTAATCACGTGATTTGGCTATAAAAGTAGCGTGTTGTTGCGTCATGTCAACTCAGGCGAAAAAGAACGCTGCTCCAATGGAAAAGCCAGATGTGGTGAAGACTCATTTGCGAAACATGATCATCGAGCCTGAGATGGTTGGCAGCATGGTTGGAGTGTACAATGGCAAAACATTCAACCAAGTTGAAATAAAGGTAAACAGTCATGTGTTTACTTTCCACGGCTTCGATGTGATGAAAGTTCTTGCGATTGTTGTATTGCGCCGCGGCCTTCGGCTTTCCCGAATGAAGCACGAAGCCTCGCGTCTGGAAATTCTGATTGCTCTCGACCCTCTCTCTAGACTAGAGAGCATATACTGAACCACTGAACTGAAAAGCTGTAAAAATTCTTCATAAGCTATCTGGAGTGCAGCTATGCCGAACTCAAGCACGTCAAAAGAAAAGTGTCAGAAACANGAATATATACCTTTTAGAAATAAATTCAGCGAAGTGCCACAAATATCGAACGATAAAATCATGCGCCTTATACTCGTAAANCGTGTGAATCGACTGGTAATGCCTGTCGGATCACGTTGGTCCAGTCCACGAAATCGTTGAAGAGGCCCGTCTCCTCGTGGCTGTTTGCAAACACAACCGTTGAATTTTGGCTTCGACTGAAGCATATTCTGATCAAGAGAGATTAGGAATTCAAAAGAATAGGTCCTCCCATTTGCTACGACGGATGAGCATATAAAACGTACCCCGTATTTAAGTTGACTCTTGAAAATGAAACACGGTACTTCCTTGTCCTATCTGTTACCGCTTATTTGCACAAATTCAACGAAAAAAATCTTGTTCGAGTTTCTTGATGCTGCTTCAAATTAAAATAAATGTTTCAAAGAATTTTGATGTTTGTGAGCATTCAGGTTTAGTTTTATTATACTCGCTTTGTACTTCCCGGAGTGTCACGAGTGTTTGCGCCGGGCCACGCGGCTACAAAGTTCGTGGTAAGTGCTGCGTTGGAGACAAGTCAATGGCCGCACTGCGCGTGTATCTTTCAATTGGACCCACCCATTGACGCTGAGCACGAGGCAAGCCCGTTGTTTTAGTTTTCATCACGTACCTTACCAGCTTCAGTGGCGCATGTTGAACCCACTGTACTACTCATCCAGTGCTTTTAAAGGTGCGAATCACGTAAAAATCTTTCAAATGGAAGTTAATGCTTGATTCGATGGAACTGATCGTCAGTCGCTCCCTCGAAAAAGCCCAGGTTTCTATGAACTGACTGTTAAACTGCTGGCGTGCTTCACCTTCATGCGCGTTCTACACTGAGTCTTTATTTTCAGCCGGAGATGATCGGTCGCTACCTTGGCGAGTTCAGCATCACCTACAAGCCAGTCAAGCACGGTCGACCTGGTATTGGCGCCACGCACTCGTCACGTTTCATTCCTCTAAAGTAACGTCGTTTAAACGTTTCGCCAATAAACAGTCATCGACGAATTACGCTTTGCTTTTGGCAGCGCTGCAGGCATAATGGCAATACAAGCTTTTCAGATACGTTCCGAAAGAATGCACATTGCAATTACTGCCTGCAAGATATTTGGAAGGGCAGTTTCAAGATTACGAAACTGCTGTACGTAGTTCAACGCGCACAGGCGTTAGCATGCGGGTAGAAGTTGTTCCAGGGGGGCGGATACCGTTTGCCCCAAAATTTTAACATTGCCCAATGTCTGACGTCGGCTTTAACTTAGTTTATTGTGGAACGTGAATCTGCATCGTGTGATATTCGAAGAAATTTCCGCAATTTTTCTCTGAAAATATGTAAAGCAAAAAAGGTTCATCGATTTTTGTTTACTGGAAATGCAAAATACGTCAGCACCTTATCGTTTTCGAAGTACAGTAGCATCTCCGTTACGTCTGATTTAACAACTTGGATTTTGCTACTGTCGCTAATCTGTCCGCCCTGATACGTTTTCTTTTGCCCTGAAAATTTATAACAAACGTTGCTATCGTTTGCTTGATTTCGACAAACCCTTGCAACACAAGGCTGGTGATCGTTTTCCCCAAACCCTGTCTCGACGCTGCTCATAAGCGCATGGACGTCTTCAGACGTTTTTCGTTGAAAGGGCCACATTCATAAATGCAATGCAGTCCGTTGTACACTTGCTCCGAAAGCTACGAGGACGCTCGAAGAGACGAACATACTTTGCCTGAACGACTTTGTCACTTGCAGCCAAATATCAGCAAAGGTAGTTTGTTACACAAATTCTAGAAATTTCCAAAAACCTCAACGGAAAGTCAACCACGATTTCAACCAAAAATGAATTTTTGCCAAAAAAGCACTGAAATGAGGGCCTGCACTACCTAGCGCCCTATTCTGTTCGGTTAAATATGTGTAGCACGTGGCGAAAAATGCAGTTCTCCCTACACGGGGCTAATTTTGTTTATGTGCAATAAATAGATAGGTGTCTTCCTTGTCAAAGCTATGTCAAACAAAATATTTCTGCTGGGAACTCGGACCTGCCTCTCCGAAACGGTGCAGAGCAAAAATTTCGGTGAAGAACTGGTAACTGGTGAAGCTTGCCGAGGGAGGTCAGTCAGTGCCTCAGTTTAAAAAGCTAAAGCAGTGGTCCTCAACCTTTTCGCAACCGCGGACCGTTCAACGCTTGACAATTTTACCGCGGTCCTGGCCAAATAACTCATCTGACTATTTCCAAAATATTCACTCTGTTTCACAATGGGCTTCCTAAAAGACGTCTCGCACTTCGTTGTTTGTGCATTCGGTAGCGGCGAACCGAGAACACAAATACAGACGAAAAGCGCACAGGATATCTGACAACCGAACCCAGGGGGCTTGTCGTTTTTCAGCTTTTCTGGACTAATCATTGTGCACTGTGCAGATGCGAATTAAAAAGGGGTTATTCGTTAATTAAAGCTCATTAATGTTATCCGGAGATGCGTGCATGACACCTTAAAACTCAAAGGTGCCGTTCCTCTTAAAAAACAAATTGATTAAAACCAGAGGTGCGAAGAGGCCACTGTTAGCAAGTAATCAGTGACTGACGACGTGATTGACCGGGCCCTCCCGAACAAAATTCCTGGCTGCGTTTCTGATTAAACCATTCAGGGACCATTCCTTATATCAAATTTTCCACTGAGGAAGATCGCGGTGGAAGAAGCTCTGGAAGGACTCGCGAAATAACTCACGGTTTCCAGCAATCTCAGATAGTTCCATAACGTGTTGATAGCACAGTCGAAACACAAACCGGGAGGATCGAGGCGAGTGTGCACAACAAACGTTTCATGAAGTCCGTGGATATTGTATAGTTAAGTTACAGGAGTGCGAGTGGTTCAACCATGCCCTGGAAGTCTTTGCGCATGCGCTTCTACAATAAGAATTCAATGAAGGAAACAGTTTCTCTACTTTCGCCACAAGAGCAAAAACGTTTATCAATGTCTCGTTTATTGCAGATCTTTATTGGATAGCGAAAAACGAACACAAAATGAAGCGAAGAGTTTGGCTGCTACACTACAACCAAATAGTTCGTCAAATATACAGTCCCGTCGCCACGGGGGTACTTTGGTGGGCTTAGCCCCCAAATTGCGATATGAAGCACTATAAATCAGTGGCGTTTTTGTCAAATTTTAGAATGTCAATCGCCCCAGCACAAACTAAAAGCCCACTTTTTGAAGATTTTCTGGCGACGGTTCTGCAACTACATTCAATGAAGACTGCATTTCACGGCTTATAATTCATGAAATAACGTTTCGCCGTCTTGTTTTGCACAGAAAGTTGCTACACAGATGTTGCAGGCATGTGGAAATCTTTCCAACATCCCCGCCCTGCTTTGGACGTTGGGTGCGAAATCGCTTCAAATAGCTAAATGAAAAAAAGGTCGTGAAGCTGTGGAAAGGTTTCTTTTTCACAGTCGATTATCAGACATTGAAGGGCAACAGTAAGAAATAACACAGTGGCTTTGAACTTATTTCAGGAAATCAGTCATATTTGTTTATAGTAACGACTTTGAATAATTCTCAAAACCCCTGCGTAAATAAAGATCTACTTTCTAGAAGATTGCTTTGCTGGATGAGCAATTTTTACTAAGTAGATCTTTTCCATGACTGCCATTTACTATTACCTGCCTCATTTAAGCCCTACTTCAGACGTGAGTGGCTAAATGCTACCTGCCTCTCAACGTTTTAGCAGATTAATATTTTTCTGAGGTTATATCAGCGAAACAATTACTTTTTTGAACGAACTAAGAAGCACGCACAGGATCTCCTGAGACAAAGTGGGGAAGATCAATGCCGGGAACCTGTTTCATTCAGAGTTTGGTGTGCACTGACGTGAAAGTTCGCATGCACTAAAAACTACCGAAACGATGACGATGTTTTTGAAAAAAAATTCTGGAATGCTTACTCTGGATCGCTAATCCTGCGTTTTTGTCACACGAACTGTAACCCCGGGTAGATTTCACCCGTTATTGAAAAATAAAATAACACTTTCTTTCAATTAGAGTTGATTACAGAAACTACACTGGAAATGTAACTCTTATTCCGTGGTTTGTGCACTAATAAAGTTACTTTGTACTTTAATTTGATGTTGTTACTGATGAAAAAGAAAACCACACCTAACCGGGTGGAAATCACCGGTTGTTATTACAGAGAGAAGATACGAAAATCTAATATAAAAACGCTCATGAAAAAATATACTGGAGTTGAAGAACCTCTCCTGCTCCATGCTGGTAAGGAAGCACGCCCTGAGTGAATTGCAGCCCATTATTGCCACAAATACAGCCCTATATCACACGAAAAAAGAACTCACAATAACTATAACGTCGGGTGATTTTCACCTGAAACCGTTAATGGTAAAGTGCAGACAGCGAGCAGTCTGACAAACAGGTGCAGCTACTGATGTGTGGAGGGCGCTCATGCGCTTGCCTGCGTGTGAACCACGTGGCCACCTCACGTGACTGGGTTGACTCCACCCAGAGTTAGCGATTCAGGTTTGAGATAGAGTTTTTTGTGCTGACTAATTGACGAATTTTCCTTGACTTACAAGCAGCGAAAAAGTAACCAACCGGTTACCTAAACGGCGTGCACAAGCCATGTGGTTGGAACCTAAATCAGTTGCCAAGGAATATACACGTGAGCGTCAATCGATCGGCAAGTCCTGTGCATGGCGTCCAATTCCAATTCGCACACTGTGTTAGTCTTCGAAAGACGACATTAGTAAAAGAAACGGAATCCAGCTTATGTAGAACCAAACAATGGCAGCAGGTGATAACTAAACCATTTCTTAGTTTAAGAGTTTTTTTTAATTCACCCTGTGTAAAGATTTCGCCATGTTCGAGCGTGATAATCACAAAACTGAAATCCACACAAAAGTCACCATCACAGAACGTTTACCTGACGATCAAGTACAATCAAGCCAACTGGTCTGTACAGGATTGCGTCATATAGTGATACCCTGTTGGTAATTCGTGAAAAATCAGCAACTACTGATAGATCGCCGTCACCAGTGAAACTTGGAACAAAGATTTCACTTAGAACTCATTCGAAAACTTGATTATCGTAGACGAGACACCGGACGGTTGTAGCGATTTCGACTAGAGAATCTATTTCATCTTAAGTGACGGAATGCTGGCATGTTTCTCCAGTGGAGACCTTATACCTATTCTGAGAAAGAGTTTAGTAACAATACTGCTGCCACTTACTGAGCCTAGCGTTGTGGTTGTTTTTGAAAACACTCAGTATTCCCGTAGAGCAGGGTTTCTCAACCAGGCCCAGGAGGCCACGCTAAGACCTCTTCCCAATTACGTTAACAAACATTTTTATTGGTGGAGCAGGGGGCCATGGGTGTTGAATGTCCCTGAAAGGGGGCCACGAACCATGAAAGTTTGATAAACACTGCCCTAGAGCGACAATCCAATTGTATAGCATATGGGCCAATAAATAAGGACAAAATTATTCAAAACACATTTGCTGACGCACGCCAAATTATCCATTACAATTTCACCGCGTAGAATTAAGATGCTGTTATTTGTGATGCAACTACTGCAAAGTGTCTAGATGTTTAACTACTCAACGTTTTTTCATTCACATTTAAGTCACGTTTCCTTGAAACCCGGAACAAGATTATGACAGCCGCGTCTACAATATAGTTACGCGGATATACTCTTTCGTCATCTCAGACCAAGATGGCTTGGACCAGCAAAAGCGAACACCTTTCAGCAGAGCGTGATTTTTTATTGTTATGCCACAGCAATCCGCCACTCACCGTATACATCAGCTATGGAGTTTCAGCGTTATCAAAAGTAAACAACTATGAAGTTTGACCTAAAAATATTGCTGTGGGACATATGGGCAAGTAACGCTTTAGCTTATATTCCTCAAAAAATCTAACTGGAGCTCAGAGCACTAGTAGACCTGCACCGTTGTAGCCGATCGCTTTCGTTTTCCGGAAAATTTTCATCCTCGGTCTTAGAAGAGAGGTCAGGAGGTGGTGGAAAATCTTCGTCGATATCCACTGTACTCAACATAATAAGAGACTGAGACTTCCTTTTCTGAAGAGCATTCGGTTGCTCTGCAAGCATTTTTAATTTTGCGTTTGTCCTTAAAAGTTGCGTTCCGACGTCTTTTTTGCTGCTGGTACTTCTAACAGATATCGGTGAGCTGAGCTCTTGATCTGCTTCATCGGCAATAGAGCCGTTCACACTACTTCCACGCGATGCCGCCGGAGAGTTCGCATGAGACGAAACCGGAGTAACTGGCAGTGATTGCGAGTCTGTACTCAGTTGTAGGGCTGGCTTGGCCGCTTTGGAAGGAGGCGGTGGCGGCACAGCGGGCGGCGTTGCATTTTCCTGTGAGTCGCTGCCAATGTTATCTGGTTTGTCTGACTTGCGGGTTTTGTCTTCAGCTTTTGCGGATGAGGGTGGTGGAGGTTTTATGGCGGTGGTCGGGACGTGCCCACGTTTTGTTGCCTCTGTGAGAAAAAGAAGTACTCCCCTTAACAGGTTGTTTCCAAATCCGTTGCACATTCCCGATAGCAAATGCACATTAAAGCACAGTGCACTCCTATGAACCAGGAATTTGTGGTACAGGTGATGATTGAAGTGACGGCCCTGTTACAACTCGCATGCGCGTTAGTTCCACAGCTGAAAGGCGATAGGTTTTGTTACGAACCGCACAATCGTGTTTACAAAATGTCGCAAAAATGGATTTTACGATGACGTTGAGCCTTGAAACAAAAAAGCAGTGGCACGGCTAGGTTGTTAATTCCTTTCACCTGGTTAAGAAAATAAATGCAAAGTAAGTTTCACCTATACTTTGTACGACCATAGGTTTTCCACTTGTGTGTGCAAAACAAGCTTATGTCATTCTGTAAGTCTCGAAAACTGTTTTCGGGGCAATTGATCGCTAATAAAAAATGTTTAGCAAGTAAAATCTGCGTTTGCGCATCTCGCACACAACAAGTGTGATAACAAGTGGTGTCTTAGTGAACAATCCGACAGCTACCCTTCATCTCCCCAGTTATGATTTCACATACGCTTTGCAAAATGCACACAACACTTGCTCGTGCGCTGACTGCGTTTTCCTTATTTGGCCAAGTGAGTTACGTCACTTCCTCAGTGAAATATTGATTCGCTTGGACGCCCACATAACGCCAGTGCCGCACGTTTGCTGTGATGAAAACAATGAACACGACAACGGCTCCTACTGACTTCACAATACCAATACACCTTTTGCTAAGGCACCTGTTGCACAGCATTTACGGCGGTCGTAAATCCATAATGCTTAGTTACAGATGACAGCGATGCATCACATGGTAAACAACGGTTTCAAACGGGATTCTNGCTCGTGTTTTTTCCATTTNAAAGGCTTTGTGACGTGGTAAAGGATATCAAATGAAGGTTCCTGCNGTTTCGTCGCAAAAATAGGCAACAAGTCATAACTNGTGCAAACATCTTGCCATTTTATGGGCGAACAGTTATAATCGTCATCATTTTTATTAGTGGAAAAATAAGAGAAAGCGCAAATCCCGTANGACGGACGTCATAAATTTCCTGCTCGAGCACTAAAGNTATCGCTCCGTTCAANCAATACCACATTTTAGCCGTCGGGTNCCCCATCTTGCGATTTTAACGCTTAGGCTTGAGGCACGTCAATCGGTCAAGCTGGCTGAAGCGATAGTGACACCAAAGTCGGACGGGAAGTGTCATGGGAATAAAATCAGCGGCTGGTGCAACTGACTCACCGGCTTTCTTTTCTGGTTCCGTGCTGATGTCCAAAGATATTTCGCATACAGTTGCCTGAAAATGATGTGAAACGATTAAGTACGGTTGGCAGCGGCGAACACGAAAAAGGAAGCGGTCCGCACGGGCCATACTAAAAATAACTTGCTGAATTTCCAACACATTGACATGACTTTTATAAGGAAGCATAGAAGCTAACTGATGTCATGTCGATACGATGAACGTGTAACAACGGAGGAAAAAGATGCACCTCAAACAGTTTCAACTTGGTGGGTTTTCGAAAAAACACTATCAAACGATGAAAGGCGGTACGGCACACTT
>JGI24158J21664_10015021_pt1 | contig 10118 bp, 6 predicted proteins | sample Ectturendosymbi3_FD_21664 | JGI IMG/M metagenome (IMG submission 21664) | reverse complement strand
TCCTTCAACTGCAGTTTATCACAAAAACTACACTGAAAGTATAAGTCTCACTGAGCAGTTTGAGCACTAACAAAGTTACTTTGTACTCTAATATCATACGATTTTTGATGAAAAGGTAAGTAGACCAATATAGCGAAGGTGTCATATATGCCTGAACTGAATTACTCATGAACAAAAAATTTTGGGCCTGAAGAACTTCTTATGTTGTATACGGCTAACACGACCGCAGAAGCATGCGCTGAGTGAGCTACAGCCACCTGGCGCTTATAACCGCTTTAACCATAACGTGAGTCTAGCGTGCCCATGCCACCCCACACTATTATTTCGTCGTGTAAGCTGAACCCGATTTCACTCCCTTTGCACAATCGATGAAAATCGTGGACGACCGCACTCGCACCTAGTAGCTGGTCACACAAAAATATGAAGCTACTGAAATGTGGAAAGCGCGCCAACGCGCGCTTACGTAGGTATCACGTGGTGACCTCATTTGACCTAGGTTTGACAAACCCACAAAAGTAATCCAGGGTAAAGTATGCTGTCTCCAATGTGCATGGAGCATGAGATTCTTGGAGATACGGACATGGAGATCAACGATTTCGCGTGCAAAAAATGCGGCATTACGAAACTTTTCGTAGCTGACTTTTTTCAGAAAGCACACATTGATGAAGTGACAGAGATCGCAGGGTCACCTCAGTAAGTTCATTACTAAGTATTCATCGCAATCTGACGCATTTGCAGTTACCGTATAATGCACTGACGTAACAACTAGTTGCGAAGTGCTTGTCGTGATCGTATGCAGTCTTAGACCAAAAAAAGCGCTAAAAAGAAAGACTGCTCCAAATATTTCGAATAAAGCGAGCATTCAAGAATTTCCGCACTGGATCTTCCTGTTTCACTGTAGGCTTGACTAGCAGTGCGAGTCTGCGTGTCGCTAGCACATCTGTGAGAACGCAGCCATGTTTTAATGCAGTCCCGTCAACACGAGGGGTTTTGGTGGGCTTATCCCCCTAACAAATCTTCAAGTCCCCCCAAATTGAAATACGAAACACCATAATTAGTATAATTTTTGTCAAATTTGTATGTCAAGCCCCCCCCCGCACAAACGTAAAGCCCCCCTATTGACGACGGTTTTGTTAATGTAATTTAGTGCAAAAAGTTGTGGGAACGCGTTCCCACCCCAATCCAGTCAATTTTTATGCAACTTGAACCGCTGTTCTGTGAAGGCACAGCGGTCACCTTTTAGAGCCTCTGGTCAATGAGTCACCGTTTCTCACCATAAACGGCTTCGAGGCTGAGGCACTGATTGTAAAAGATTTTTTCTTCTGCTGACCCGGAAACAATATTTTTGCTGTTCTGAATTAGGTGTCGCACTTGACAATCCGAAGCAAGTGGACGGTAGCAACTCACTTTGCTGCAATAGCGGCGCATCCTTGATTGTTATCTGCCAGTGCGCAGCAGTGCCATTTTCACTTTGCAAGCAGGCCTGTGGCGCAGTACCTCAACTTCAGGCGCCTGCATCTGAAGTTTTTGGCTCCAGCTAAGTTTTAAGGTTTGGGGACATTTTTAGGGTGGAAAGATTTTTATTTTTATTAAATGTTTAAAACAAATTTTTCTGGGCACAACAAAATTTGGGGGCCATGTCCCCTGAATGCCCCTCCGTGGCAACGAGCCTGCCTCCCATACGCGTAGCCAGGGGGATGCCAAAGGGGCCGTGACCACAAACTTTCTGGCACACTTTGTCGTTTTGTGCTTCGAGAGGTGGTGTCCCAAACCAAACACTATTCCCACTGAAAGGCAAAATATTTTGCCCCTCGCAAAATTTTCGGCTGGCTCCAGCTGCAAAATGATTTGGTCCATCGAAAACAAAGAACATCGTATCTTTGCAACTCGCTTTCGCCGGGTCTGCGGAAGCGCAAGCCGAATTCCAGGCTCTGAGTGCGCAGCGCAATCGGCTTGGCGAACTCGGGCGACCTCCCGCCGCAACTATCACTTGTCGACCGAGACACGAACCGACAGCGTATCACACCCAACTGCACTCTCTGTATTTGCACATGTTCGATGAAAAGCGAGCGTCGCAGCAAAACAAGCAGGCTGTCTCTTTTTCTTTGTTCATATCGCAGCAGGGCAGAGGCAGCGCGCGCGCTGACAAACAACCGCTGTACTTTGTTTTTCGTCGCAACGGTCCACTGTCACGGAAAGCAAATCCACGAGACTTGAATAACAAGGAGCGTGTCGCTACAGCTTTCAACAGATTCTTCATTAACAGTCGCTTTGTCACCACGAACCCTTAAGCGCAAACATGCCTGCAAAGCTTAGTTTTCTACAAGGTCACACCAGTTCGCGATTGACTTTGACAGTCGTCAGCAAACTTGACGGTTGCGTAAAACATTAACAGGGGTTTCCCCAATCACAAACTACCCTTTCTGGTCCAGCATGCTTCCGCGATGAAAATAAAAACTGCCTGAATCTGCGACGGGCAATGTCTTAGTACGTGCTAAGCCGACTTGCTGTTTTCCGGTATGCGACTGAAAGATGAACAGAGTGGTCCGCCAAACATAGAATGAAAACTTGTTCCAGACTTAAGAGAGAGAGAGAGACAGGTATCTCTTTCCAAAACACGGCGGGTCCTTTCCGAGCGACTGCCGCACCACCAAAGCCACACACGGTACCATCCCAGAACGACAAAACTCCGGGCAAGGGTCAGATATCCGACCACTGCGGCTCAGATCAGGCTCGAAATCCAAGATTTCACTTCGTCGAGGTTAACCTCTGCCTCGCCGCTTGCTCTGGAAACGCACTCGATGAACTCCACCTGAAAACCACAACATTACCGTTACTAGGCCCGCAGCCACGGGGGTGCAGTCCACTTAACCTTTCTGCCCCCCTCCAAATTTTGTTGTGCCCAGAAAAATTTTTATTGCATTTATTTGTGCTTTACTATACTTATTTTAAACACATATACTGTAACGAAAACAAACATACTGCCCCCAAAAAATGTATTCTTCCCCCCAAACTTTAAAACCTGACTACAGGCCTGCCTGTCACTTTATACTGCATCACTGAATACATTTTTCAATAAGGCCAGTTGGAAACAAAGCTTCTCGTCAGCAAAGCACTTCGTGTTGCATCGGTAAAACAAAAAAACCCCACGCCTTCGCGGCCACGTCTATTCCATCACCCTGCGTCACATCGCCACCTTGTGACTTCTGGCGCGCCACTCGCGAACGTGTTCGCTCATTGTCGGCAACACCGACTGTGCCAGGGTTCAATTACTATTTTTCGCCTGTTTGACAGAAGTTAAATCGAGGTCAGCTACGGATCCCTTCACCCATACTGCCTGAACCTATGAAAAACTGAACTTTATCCCTTTGGGGGAGCNTAGCCCCTCCAAACAAAGCTCCAAGCCTCCCCAAATTTAAATACGAAACATTATAAATCCGTGGAATTTTTGTCAAATTTCGATGTCAAACTCCCCGAACAAGCGCAAAGCCCCCCCCCCATTGACTACTTTCTGTCGACGACACTGCCTTGTCCCTTCCTACGTTGTCTATGCAGTGTTTGCGGTGTCGATGTTAGTGCCGAAAACGCCACGACTGCTGTGCTGTTATTCTCGCAAAACAGCGTTTTATCTGTTTAATAACAAATTGTAGTTGATTGTCTTGCAGGCGAGTCAACAATAGGGACGCCCGAAAGATCTCGCAAAAATGGTCGATCTCAGTCAAACATCTGCGTTATGCCAATCCTGACTTCAGTCCGGACTTTGCGAAATTTCGCGCGGTTGACGCGTAAAGGACGCTGGCGCCCTCCATTATTTGAATGATCCAGTAACACTTGGCACTCCTTAACGCTGTACACTTGACAAAAGGTGTTGTTCCTGTTGTTTGGCATGAAATTAATATGCACGATATGCGTGGGCACAAGACGCTCAACTGTAGCAAAATCATTTCTTGTAAACGCACCTTGAATTTGGGCACGTGCTGGAACTCGAAGTCTTCGCCTTTCACGCCGAGGAACACGCTCTCGCTGTCGCCACCAGCGGTGCTAGCGAGTGCAGCGGATTTTGTTTTTCGAAGAGTGTTGCTGCGAAGACAAAAATGGACATTTATTCCGTGGGAGGGCCAAGGTTTGCCGAAAGGCGTCAAGCAGATCAGCAAAAACGTTGGTTGCTACCATCTTACTGGCGATCTGCTTCGATTTCTTACTCGGAAAAGCTAAATCTTCGTAACCAGTCCACGTCCCGACGAGCGTCAACAATCTTTTCGTACAGGTCTAGGTTGCGCAGTGCAAACGACCCTTGCTGCAACGTAAGCTGCCCGAAATTACCCGAATCTATCCGAAACTAGTCACTCTGCAGCGACAACGCTGTTACAAAAATAAATCTTCTCGAAGTGAAAAAATGAAATACCTCTGACCAAACCCGCGTTTTTCGCTCACGCAATGGTATGACGCCATTTCTACGCGAAATTACAACGCAAGGAGTCAGGACGACCCGGATTGAACACAGGCCGCCAACAAAGTAAGCAGCCATATAGAAACTTAAAGAAACTTTTATCTTTATAGAAACTTTCTTTTTCAAAAGAACATTTGATGAAAAATAAGCTCACACGATTAGAGAACAAGCACGTTGGTCAATTAAATAGATAAAGTGTAAGTCGCATAGAAAAACATCTTTGAAAGTTAAAATACAAGTTTTCTTTTTCGGGCGTTCACCCGTTGAACTGGCAGTAATACCGCTCTAACCTGCTGAAATTGGGCATGCTTCAAGCGTACAGCACCGAGCAGGGATACACGGTGTAACATAAATTCACTACGCAAGAGACTAATACGTGAGCCGCGGGCGGTTGTCTTTGATAAACATGTGCTTGTTTCCTAAACACTTCAAGTTTCATCGAAAAAAATTTCATCGCAAGTTGAAACGTGAGACAAACTTGATAGCAGAGGGCTTGAGGCGGGACACACAAAAAAAATACTTACAGCTCCTTTTCCAGCTGACTTCGGATCACTCGCTTCGACTTGGCCATCAAAAGATCTGCAGCGAGACAAAAGATACATCAAAAAGCGAGTCCATGAAAAGGTAATTTATTTGAATGGCAAGCACATCAAGAGCAAAACAAAGAGTAGTTCTTTCATATCAGAGCACTTCGGCACTACTTTCACATAAAAAAACAACCACAAAACTACTTTGAGGCTCAACCTGGCGACATCGTTTCCGCCAAAATCAGAACGAGAAGCAAGACCCGAATCCAGTCTGAAACTTTGTAATGTTCAGCAAGTTCTTTCCGGAGACGTCGCAATTACCGCCGTGTAACACGTCCCTAGACTATTACCACCAACTCTTTAACCAACTTCTCAGGTAAGAAGCGATCTTGACACAGTTATCTTGAATACCGACAATGACACAGGCCAGCAAGCACGCGTTTTTTTTGATGTACCCTTTTAATGTCGACAAAACGTATAGGAAGAAGCAAAGACCTTGCTTGTTGCAGACGATGCAAAGCGAAGGAGGGGATTTGTTGACAGTACTATCGGTCAGAATATGAAACAGAAACTCCGCCACATCTTTAAGGTTTTTCTGAAATGTCTCACTGTCGATGATGAAGAGGATGCCCCTGGTTTGTGTTAAAACAAAAAGTCAGCGAATCAGTACGAACTTCAGCGAATCAGTACGAACGTCACCGAATCAGTACGAACGTCAGCGAATCAGTACGAACGTCAGCGAATCAGTAGTAACTTCAGATAAAACCGTTGAGTAGATGGAAACTGAGCCCGTTTCTTAAAAAAGAAGATTTCTAGTATTGGTGCTGAGAACCAATTAACAATTCTTTTACACGCACGATACCCGTAAATTGTCAGATTTAGGGTCATTAACTAATATAAAAGTGAAGAAAAAGCAACATTTGAAGTTAAGCAAACGTGAAAATAAAATTTACTTTCAGCCTTTGCAAGCGATTCAACTCGAAACAACAACCGGTGTATGACCTGTGCGCAGTTTGGAGAAGCACGGAAAATTTCGTCCAGCCCCGTAATTCGGTCAGCATGGGAGTTTTATTCGTAATGTTTCAGCCGGGAGCCAGAGGTCAAGTTCGAAAAACGTTCCTGCGGTGAGGAATTGCAAAAGCATTTTCACAAGATCGGGTGCAAAAAAATCAACAAGTGGTTTGAACGCTTCCAAACCACAACAGCGATTTCTATCGAGTTAGCGTCGACCTTTCGTCAAAATTCCTTTGAATCTTCCAAACAATTTTGAGTATGCGTGGATGTCGCTAAACAGTGTGAAGCAAACGAATCAGAAACAGTTGGGCGTGCATTCTGGAGTCCCCCAGGTCCCCGAATTATCCCAGGTGCCAAGTAAAAAAGGCCACTGACGCAGACAGCGCAAGATTCGTAAACGCGATAACACCGGAACTTCACGTTTCCAGTCAAACTTATTTGTTAATCAAAACAGAGTGCAACACGCACCTCGCTTGATCCTTGAAACGGTCGAAAATCCTGCTTCGGATCGATTCGTGTCCAGGAATGTCAACCACGCTCAGAGGTGCTTCCTGTTAAGGCAAAATGTCAGCACTGCCGTAATATACGCAGGAAACACAACTCCGCAAATCGCCGTAATACAATTTCCCCGACAATAATACAAACCGAAAGGGTTGCATCGTGGAACAATGTCAATCTTCGAATTATTCCACAATTTGGGCTATGGTCTTACAAACGCAAACTTACCAACGAGAAACTTACTAACGATCGAGAGAATGAACGTAACCATTTCTTACGTTCTTACTGTAGAAAACATCTTTTTGCCAACGTGCATCAAATCCAATACGAATAGAACGACACAAAAATGCGACGGTTAATAAATGAGACTGTTTAGATTTATAGCAATCCGGGAATCGTTGTAATTTAACAAATTATCCCTCACTGTACCGCCCCTCACCAGTGACTGACAAAAACCCGACTTCAGTCAGAAATGTACATTTTGTCCCAATCAAGACAGAGATGAGGTGTGGCTAAGGACTAGGACTAAGAATGTCTTGCTGCAAGGTCGTTAGCACGGGTTCGTATTTGTGGTGTTTTGGCTACCCAGGAACCAACCGACGGTAGAGATCAGGTGCACGGCATTTTTGTCTATCTTTTTCTTCGTTTGAGTTTACTGTAAAGTTGTTTGCTAACAACAGCACCACACATTCAACTGTAACGAACACATTTTTCAGCAGAACTTTGCCAAATGAATCACTTGATTTTTAGGAAAGAAATCCTTTCTCAACAAAGAATCAGACACTTTAAGATCTTACAGAGTATATATTTCGCCTAACATGTAGGCATCATCAGCGCTTATTCAAATAGAAACTTGATTTTTAGTTTCTGCTTGAGTGGCAATTACTTTGCATATCAAATAAGGTTGTACAGTATTTTATTCCTACTCGAACGTGAGACACTTTTTGTGAGTAATTTGGAGCTGGACAAAACTTTCACCTATTTACGCTTTCGGCGTCTTGAAAGATTTTCATTTTTTTACTCCACCTTCAAAACCTAAAGCTGCAGGCATTGGATGACGGATAAAGGTGTAGTCCACCACAGAACGCTCGGTAAATAGCGCCACTAATCCCATCTTTCCGAAAGGTGCGTTTTCAGAAAAGAGACTCGCAAAATTCGTGGCATTCTTAAAACACACAAACTTTCTGAAAAACCAATCCACCTTGGTCACAGGACAACTGGCACCCAAACACCACCCGGAAAACTTCCACAACTGCCATCCACGCAAATATAAACGAAAGTTCCGTTATAAACATTAATTCAAAAACAATTCTGGTGCAGATTTTACTTATCCAATATTTATAAATGGTAGAGGTTGATTTGTTGAAGTTGGGAACATCGCCGGCGAAGGTGGTGCATGAAACATTTCGTGGAAAACAAACAGCTAACGAATTGGATTGACAAAATCTTGGAAAGCTGGCAGTTTATTGAAACTGCTGTCAAAACGTTTTCATATCAACTGAGACACGAAAAGAACCACCTCACTTCTGTGGAAACCAACACACTGCGCCGCAGAACAGACGTACTATAGGTAATCTGAGTCGGTCTCTGACAGTTTGAAAACACTGTTCACCATGTAATTAAGATAGGCTGAGATATGACGATTTCAGCAGCGCAAAAGTTGCCGAGGACTCCTGAACGAGAACAGCGTGAAATATTTCGCGCAGGCTAAAAATGCTTAGATGCAGTCATGCGAAGATGTACTGTAGGTTCAACATCGTTCCTTTTTACCCTTCGTTTGGTTGCAATTTTTCTTAGATTGATGCATTAAGTAGAAAAACTTTGACACAATTATTTTCAAATATTTTTCAACGAAAATCAATGTCAGGCAATGTTTTGAAAAACAGTCATATTCCTGATCGCAATCTTTGCCTTTGCCGGGAATATGTGTTCGCACAGATGTGGTTATACATTTCAGTCACCAACAAATTGTGTTCACGCGCTTGGCAAGACCGGGCAAGGTGACCTACTTTCGACAAATTGAGTTATTTCAAGTTTTTTCATACACAATATTTTTGAACAAGAGCTGGGGGCGCCTGCGTTGTACAAGAGCTGGTGGCGCCTGCGCTGTAGGTGAAATATATATGTTCTGTAAGAAATTAGTGTTTGATTTTTTGCTGTGAAAGTGTTCCTTTCCACAGACGGTGTCTGGCGATACATTTCCGTTTTTATGTGGAACAGGTCTCCACAGTGCGATTTTCTGACATTGGCGCCAGTTGATAGTATCGAAACACTTTTTGACAACAGTAGTTTCAATAACCTGGGAGTTGGCAAGACTTTGTCAACCGTTTTATATGCTTGTTATTTTTCAAAAAAAAATGATCCATATATTAACATCACTGTTATTTGTTCCAAGAATAAACGAACAAAACATTAAAAGCTTTAGGTTTGCTGCATGCTTTCGAGGAATCAGCCGACTGGGCCCTGATTTCATGACTTTGTGACGATTCAGATTTGCACATATCTGTTTCGCAAGTACCATAACTAGTCTCCACAAAGGCGACGAAGTTGAATCAATGAGCAAACATTTTTATTAGGAAATGGATTTCACGTAACTCTACGCGTCCTCAGTTCTGAAATATGTAAGTAATGCTTGCAGCACAGAATTTTTATTTACATTTGTTCATATGGTAATTGATCAGATAAGTGGTGCAGTTGGTTGAGCAGGGCTACCAATTTTCGTACGATGGTTTCGATTCCCAGTCGGTCCAAACCGACATCTTGAAAACTGGTACTTGCGGCCTGTTCAGCCTCGTGCTCGGCGTTGCTGGGTGCAAGGAAATGGTTCTGCTGGTGACTCACCACCAACGCAGCATTCATTGCTAAAGCAGCCGCTTGGCCCCCAGTGCAAGCAAGCGGAAATGGACGCCGCAGACCACTCGCGGCACATCCAAAAGGAATGCAAAACCGAGTATAACGAAACTGAACTGAACGAATGTTGTTTTTCCCAATAACAAAACTTCCCTACTTCAAGATAAATTTGAAACATATGTATTTTGAACGATGACCTGACCTAATTTTTTGCTTCACAAATATTTTTTCAGTCACATACTCTTGATGAAGCAAATCTGTAAGTTTTTTGCTTGTGACATAGACAAAAAAATATGGCCATAGGGCGTGGATACCAATGAGACGCATTCGAAAGAACCCAAATGTTCCGCTCACAATGCGTACGGGTGAGCAAAATTAAGCAAGCTGTTGGAACAGCAAAGAACCGCCACCATCAAAGGACAGCCAACCTAAGTGGTATCGACCTTGGGCACCCAGTTCAAATAGTCATGACTTTCCCAACAAAACGTTCGTCCCACAATGCGGTGGGCGAGGAATGACAGCTTGATGCAGACAAGCGAAAATGTGAGATGTCACTGCACATAAAATAGATTTGACGTCCACTGACTCCATTGTGGCACAAAGCAAAATTGGGTGCTCTTGTGGTTCTTCTGTGGTGGTCTAGACCAGTGATTTTCAACCGGTGTTCCGCGGAAAACAAGTGTTCCGTGAAAGATCGTCAGGTGTTCCGCAGGAAATTTGATAAGTTTGACTAGTGTTCCATCGAACACCGGTCGAAAATCACTAGTTTAACGCAATNA
>JGI24158J21664_10015020_pt1 | contig 10119 bp, 8 predicted proteins | sample Ectturendosymbi3_FD_21664 | JGI IMG/M metagenome (IMG submission 21664) | reverse complement strand
CAAAAAAGGGGCAGTGGACTTGCCATACACACCAGTGGTCTCAATTGCCACTGGTTATAAGTGGTAATTGCTTTGGAGGTCATGATATTTTTGGCATACACTGATCGACTGCATGGTGCTATGGAATGGTTAGATTAGGGTTATACAGCTTGAATATGTGTGCTGATTTCTGCTTATTTGCTGTGTATTTTTTCTTTTACTTTGTTCTGTATGTTTACATTTTTATAAACTCTACATGCTCAAGATTGTTTCTTGTTCTTTCATGCTGAGTCATGTTTTTTTCAGGGGTGTTTCACAGATGGTTTAACTATCATTCCCATTGAGATCAACCAACATCCATTGAATATTTGTACCATTATTAGTTTCTAAGTCAGTTTGTTAGCTGTTTATGATTTAAAGCAGCTGCATTTTGCCATTTACGATCTAACAGAAATTCCACATGAAATGATAGTTGGTTGAGTGGTCACAAATAGGCTTAATGAATTCATTTCTGTTTCAAGTTCAGGTTACTGCAACTCACATTTTGGAGTTTACCCACATTTTCAACAGAACGCCTCATTTTCGCATTTTGCTCAATTCAATGCATTATGTCTTTTGGACAAATTATTATAGTCTGTAGACTGTACTCTACACTACAGTACTCCACATTAGGTAATTAACTCATCAGGTATCAGTAATTTTTACATGCTTTCAGACACTTGGAAGGACACAAATTTTAAGATCATGGCTTCTTTTATGATTCCAATTTGCCCTTTAGGCTTTGAAAATGGTTGAGCTACTGTAACAGTAAAGTAAGCAGGCCTCACTGTCGACCAAAATAGTAATACAATACATACAGTGGGCCAAATCCTAAGATAAGTCGTCAAGATTTTTTCAGCGATTAACCAAAACAACGTAAGTTATCTGGCAAAATTGACTCGCATTCTTTTGCTCCAGCAAGCAGCATCTTCTTTCCATAGTTTGCAACACTCATCATGGCGATAGTACAACAGATCAATTAATTAACTTTCTACAGCACCTCCCTGTACAGCAGCCTGAGCAACAACCTGCATCAGTAGGATACATGCGTTCACTGTCTGTCGGAAGGAATTCTTTCCCAGCTAAGAATCAAACACTAAAATCTTCCAGAGTATATACTGTATTTTCCTACTACTGTACGTCGGCATTGTCAGCTCTTACTCAAAGAAAATCAATAAGCGTACCCATTTCCCGACGATGTTGTTTGAGCCAATTTCTGGTTTCTTTACTCCGCTCCTACTGTACATCGTTACGCTTGGTTGGCGATGCGTGTGCGGAACATGACGTTCACGTTTTCTGTGATTCCAACGTTGCGTTGCGTCACTCATTACCACGGACCAGCGAGTGTTGATGAGTGCCTGTCCTATCCTTCGCAAGTAAGCTTCAGTGATGCAGGGCGTACAGGGTAATGGGCGTTACTAAATTCGGAAGCTGAGGATTTCTTTAGCCTTCTGATTTCAGAAGAGTTGCTCAGGTTATTTGACTGAGACTGTCTTATGTTGGCAAGGCTGATGCGATCCAGCATGCATAATTCTTTTCTTTTTTCTCTTTCAAGTTTTATGGCCTGTGAGTGTGTCTTGAGTGTGTGTCTGTGTGCAACTTTGATCTTATTTTAGCCATCCTGAGTGTATTAACCAGTGTTGCTACCCACCACTTGCCTCTCTTCAATGAATAGCTGCTGCCTTCCGAATATTCGCGTTTTCTGTAAGCTTTGTCTTCCGCATGTTTTGAGCTTTCTGTAAGACCCCTGTGCAATGTCATATAAATATAAGGTCAGTTTCATGGCATGATACTGTAATTCTTTCTTGCACAAACATTTTTCTATTTGAATGTGAACAGGTGATGAAACAATGCTTCAATGGTCTGATCAATTCATTCCCATATTTTTGACCGAAACAGAAGCAGTTTATGGCATGAAGCCTGCAATTCTGCAACATCAATGTTTAGGGCTATACACAGTTCAATTTCTTTTGAGTGCATTGCTGGTTTTCTGTTTGTTGCCTATACAACTGTATTTGATATTTTGTTCATAGTGTTTATGAACAACAATTATTAAAAACACCATTTCCATGTTGTTTGTTATAGTTATACAAAACCATAGTAAAATCAAAAGATTTGTTCCATGTACATTCAAATTTATTTTGACAACATCAAAACTTTTGTTGCAAACAGTTTGGTCACATACAATTTACAGCAACATGAAAATCATTTAGTTTTGATTCATGTAAAAAAATCTATGACAGAGGTCACCTGCCTTAAAAAATAAAGGTTATCTCAGCACAGGCCTCCTAGAAAGTGACTTCTTCGCTAGCTATAGATGAGCTGTGTTGCTTTCTTTTTTATATTGTTTTTATTGTGATGCGGTGCTGTGATAGTGTGTGATGTTTCTTACTAAATGTGATACGTAGCATCTAAGATTCTATTGTTTCACTTTTACATTTTAGGTCAGTATGCAGAAGTATTCCTTAAGTTTATATTTTTTGTCTATTTCAATTACCAACTTTAGCCTATTTCTATAAAAGGAAGGTTGCTTTTCACAATAGGTTGTCATTATGTTCAAATGATGCTATAGGCCTGTATGGAATATTTGTGTTTTGGGCAAGAGCTCTGCTACCAAAAATGTCTGTCCTGTGCCTAAAAATAATGGTGTACTGTGCACACAAATGTACAGGAATGCTTCTTTAGGGTGGTAAAATTGTTTTGCTGTAGAAGTATGTCTATGTGCCTAAATGCGATGCTTTATGCTTGGTTTTCTTCATGCAAAGTGCATCTTTATAAACGAAAATTTTGTGGAGTTTTAAGAAACATTTCCCTAAAAATTAAGTGAAGAGCTATAAAAAGGAAAGAGAAGTTTTATTCAACAACAACATTACTAAAAACATCAGTTAGTTTGTGCTTTCCAGCTAGGTGTTCTCCAAGAGGCTAGTTGTACACCATTTCATGACAGTTGCGCACCAAATATTGCAGAAATATGTGCTGTATACACATGCATGAATTATTGATTTTTTTAGCTAGGAGTATGGGGCAGTTTCTTAAGAGATGGCTTGTTTGTTCATATGAATTTTTTTTTTTATTCAAAGCCAACGTTTTAAAATTGCCATATCATTGTATCTTTTCTCCGGGATCTTCTTTTCTTTCTGCAATTTTCCAACTGCCTGCTGTTTTTTTGGGTATGGCTTATGTTATAACCATCCATCTATTATCTATTAAACAGGTTTCATTTTTAAATAAATATAGTATTTGTTAACTAAAGATGCCAACAATGCAAACGTCATTATACTGAAAATCAAACACCATTTATGTTAAATGTAATACAGACTGCAGAATGATGTTCTACCATATAAAAATAAAATTAGGCTTGAAATTGATTACCACCAGAAATACATTTTTTTACTGTTATGTTTGAAATCTGCAAGTAAACTTGAAATCAACATAATTCATTTCAAATAATTTTTGTCAGCCTTTTGCATGCATGCTGTACAATATAGATTCTTGGAACTTAACTTCTTTCTTTGAACCCATGGATTACTAATGCTTAATAAATTTTTCATTTCACAGTTTACTCAAAAGTTAAGCTTTGCATAATATTCTGTGGAAACTTGCTAGTAGTGTCCTTTCTTAGTATTACATTTCATTTTTAACATGCCTTGGCTTTTCTTTTAGTAAGATTGACTAAATCTTTACAAATATGTTCGGCGAGAACTCAGTTTAAAAGATTTTGCTTTTCCACTAAGAAGTTAAAATCTCAATCTATTATTGCTTTACAGTGTTACTTGAGCAAGAAGAAAATTGTAACAGACAGAATCAAAAGATGCAGTGAAGTTTTCAACCTTTAAATTATCAAATTCTGCCAAAATTGTTCTTATCCTAAACCAGGGGTTCCCAACCTTTCGTTTACCATGTACCCCTTCAGCATTTCAACCGATGAACATGTAACCCTAAAATCTTGTATGACAAAATATTTTATCATGATTTTTCATAGATATACTTAACAATAAGCATACAATGATTTATGAAAATAATATTCACTGATATATGTATAAATAAAAATAATATTTTGTCAATATATTTTTCTCTTCTCTTGCTAACCTTAAATGTACTCCTTCGGATAGGCAAATGTACCCCTGAGGGTACACATACCCCAGGTTGGGAAACTCTGTCCTAAACTGTTATGGGAGTACCTCCAGCCAAAACTGTATGCCTGCTAAATTCACAATAAAGCTTCAGGAATTTGATAAACTGTTCTTTAAGTGTATGTGCTTGTATTACATAAGTTTGACATGCTTAAACCTTGTATTTGAACTCTGAAAGTATTGTGGGTCAACTTAAATTTTAGCTTGAGGTTGGCATGTTTCAAAGAGAAGTTTCACTCATGTTGTGTTTGCTAATAATGCCAAGCAAAGTTAGTATCATTTTTCATGATGCGTGTCTTTTTTGTTTGTTTTTTTTTTCCTTCCAAAGTTGCTATCGTTGAATCAAAAAGGTGCTGTCAATGATTGCATGTGCACCAGTACCACGTTTCTACACTGGGAAGGTGGCAAGCATTTGAGCAGTGGCATTGCACAATGTCTGCATAAACCATCCTCAACAGTCTACACAGTTGATTTGGATGGATACCATAACTTAATATTTCGGAAAAGCTAAAGTTTTTTGTGTTTCAGGTAAATCTATTTATGCGTTTTGCTAACTCGCATCTTGCATTTTCTGGAAGTTTGGATAGATCTTGCATTTTCTAAGATGAATGGTGCAGAAAACCATCCAGATAATGAAGAGGATATTGTGAATCCCTGGGAGGTGCAATCTAGCAGTGCAAAAGGCGTTGACTATGACAAGTTAATAAGTATGTGGCATGTGTATGTTTTTTCTTTAGTCAATTAAAATGAATTATTGGTCAACTAACGAAGTAGTGAATTAGTTTTTAGCAGCAGACAAGAATCATACATAGCAGTAAAGCAACCTTTCAAACTTCATGTTGTTGCCTGTATTATGAAATAACTTCTCATCTTATTTTTGTGGGGATACTGGTGTAACAAAATTTTAAGTGCCTGGCCTTAACAATAACCATTTTACTTTTTATCCGCTAATTTGCTTATGAGATGCAAACTGTCTGAAAAAGATATAAAGTGCTAAATATGACATGCAGCACCCAAAATGGATCTAAATACTGAGGTATTGCCAAATTTCATGTCAGTAATAATGGGCATTGTCAGCTAGTTTCGCAAACTAAGTCGCAAAAAATCCGTTTCTTCGCAACTAAGCTTTGCGGGTATTTGTAAAGTCAGACTTCTTATTTTGCTACAACTTTCTTGAAGCAAAGTGCACCTGATCGTTGTCGGTAGTTATTGTGTACATCACACAGTGGTTCTCCAAGTGCTGCCCGCGGGCATGTACACCTGCGCCGCCCGCGAAATATTTGCTCCAAAAACTTTTGAATTCGGGAGACGTGCGTTGTTTTTCAAAGGAGCCCTTCCGATGAGACTCTTATTTACAGCAAATTTTCTCGCCCCACCACCACGACTGTGAAATGAGAAAAATATATTCCTGAGCGGCTGTTGCTCGCGCTTTCATTCCGGTAAAAAAAGCATGTGCACCAGTACATTAGCCTTTGTTCGGTCGCAACGACCACTTGCTTGCATCTGGGAGAAAAATAAAACTCCACCAAGATTCGGGGAGCGGCAACAAAAATTAATAGTTTATATAATTTGCTACGCAACCTGTCACAAGCACAGCAAACTGCCGAGTACAAGCGGTTAAAAGCCGAAGTTTGTTTGAAATGCACTTTGAAAACCACCGGTCAGCACTGTTATGAAAATAGCTTTGGATTTTTAAGTTTGAACTACATGTCAATTGTGTTACTAATTCTTTGCACCGAGAAAAGGTATAAATGAATAAATCAAACAAAGTGAACAAAAGAATGACATAATAAGTACAGCAAATTTTTCACTGTTATAGTGCGGGAAAAGGCAACTGGACGTGTTGAACTTTGCTTCCGATTACAATTTGACTGATATATATCTGTATAAAATCGAAAGTGTGTTTTGGCGTTTTTCTGCGATTTTAAAAATTTTTGTTTGTTGATGCAAATTTTTGATCTGACCTGGCTTTTAGCACCCGACTAGCGGAGTGTAATGTTTTATATGTTGACTGTTGACAAAGTTTTTAATCTGCAGAGCGTTTTGGATCAAGCAAATTAGACGAAACGCTGTTGAACCGGTTCGAAAAAGTTGTAACTGCCCGTGGAAAAAAAGTCCATCAATTTCTGAAACGAGGGATATTTTTTTCCCATCGGTGAGTGGCTACTTTAATGAACTGCTATCGTTTATGGGTTGCCGTTGACTTCATGTGTCCAGTGGGACGCCTGTGGCCGTCAGTCTACGTGCGTTGTACTGGATAATATTTACTTGCTGTTGTAAACGTCCAGTCCCGTAACAAGTTTTTGCATGTTTGTGACCTGAGTCAACTTTGCTATCGCACTTGCAAACTTCTGCCAAAGGCACTTTTGTTCTTATTCCTTTCATCAGGCTTTTTGAACTTTGCACGTAAGTTTTGTATTTCATTGCAGTTCTGAACACCTTTGATTTGTATGTTTCAGAGAGTTTGATCAAATCTTGACCATGTATGAACAAAAGAAACCCTTTTATCTTTACACCGGACGTGGTCCATCTTCCCAAGCAATGCACCTTGGCCACCTAATCCCATTCATGCTTACACAGTAAGTTGCGAGCTTTAATTATTTTTAAATAAGGTGTTAGTGTTGTTATTCTACGGAAGCACGGTCGCGCTGTCAATCTGAAACCCGCTCTGCCAGATGTAGGCACAAATATTTCTGTGACGTTGTTGGCAGGACTTTGGATCCGGAGCCCAAGCAATTTTGGATGGCTGGAGGCGGAGCCAAAAACTTTAGATGGTGGAGTCGGAGCCTGAAATTTGGGTTCCGGTTCCAGAGGCATAGTTTGTGGGGCAAGCGAGTTATACAAATAATACAATGTTTTTAGTGGAACAAAGTGTTTTGTAGTCGGAGCCAAAAACTTCTAGATGGTGGAGCCCGAGGCAAAAATTTAGATGCCTGGAACCGGAACCGGACATTTGAGTTCCGGCTCCACAGCTCCGGTTGTTGGTGCATTTGTTAAAAATTTTATATGCTGTTGTAAAAATGTGAAGTTCCTGTTCGTTAGTGGGTCACTGAAGATNGTTGTTGTTGTATTACTTAGTCATGAAATTTTGTCATTTGACAGTTTACTTGAACGTGAATANGTGNCGTTCGTCTGCCGGTTTGAAATGAAGTTCGTTAAGTTAGATTAAAATAACTTTAGAGAAAAACAGTTNGGTTCTATAAAACTTTGCATTCGTTTCAATAAGTTATGTGCGTGACTAACACCTTGATTAACCTTCGCCACCTTGAGGTATTGCGTTGGTGTACATCGAATAGTTTTTATGTTATTGTATGCTTCACATTTTTTGTTTATGAAATATGTGATATACATTTGTTTGCATCCACTCGGTTAAGTTTTGTTGATATGGATACAATTTTAACAGTAACCAGTAAGACTTGGACTTGACGTTTTGTTGCGGTTGTTTTGATGTTCATGTCTTTCCATTGAGGACCTGATCGTTTTTCATGGTAGGCGTTGCTGCCCTGTGTTGAAGATATCGAGTAAGGTTTTTTTTCTAATTGTTCATGCATCATCACGAAACCTGGCTGTTATTTGAGGTCTGCTGCGCATAATGGCTCATACGCTTTGTGTGAAAATCGATTGCTTGTTCTGCGTGTAGTTCCTCATGAAGAAGTGTCCTACGTAGTTTTACTTTTATTAATTTTATTTACGTGACACCCGTTCATGACGAAAACGATGAACAATGTGGAAATGTTTAGACCCTGGAAAATTAGCTGCGTTCGCTCTTTGCGTGTTGAAATTGACAACCAGAAAAAATGAGCGTGATTTTTCATCAAAGAACTGGTTATCATCAACTCCCAAATCATTTCAGATACTTACAAGACACATTCGATGTTCCTGTGGTCGTTCAGCTGACTGACGATGAAAAGTTCTTGTGGAAAGATTTGACCATCGATGAATGCGAAAGGCTTTCTTTTGAAAACGCGAAAGACATCATTGCATGCGGTTTCGATCCAGACAAGACTTTTATATTTTCTGATCTTAACTACATTGCGTAAGCAGCTTTGCAAAGCCTTTAGTTTGTGCACCTCATACCAGCTTCATGCCACGGGTGTAACTCGTGAATGGCGTGTTGCAAAGAAAGTTTCCAGCCAGTGATAGTACAGCTCGTGTAACAACGTGAAAAATACGAAAAGCTGCAACATTTTAACCGCCATTCTGCTGCTTCGTCATTGCTACAGTTTTGTCAAATTTTGCCACTCGGAGCTTCTTTCAAGGCAACCTGACATGTAAATGTTCTCCACAGCATTCATGCAGTACCGATCGCAAGCTCATTACTTCTGGCAGTAAAAGGGAGCTTGCAGTTGAATTTAGAATCTGATGTTGGAGAAATCTTAAAACAAAGTTTCTCAAACTATGAAGAGGGTTACTTCTTGCATATTTTATGTACGGTAGTGGGTTTTTACTTTTTCTGTAAAAGTCTGTCTTTCACTTCCAGCTCATTTTTGCTTGACCATCATATTGCCCTCACCAGTCAATGCGGTTGGATTATCTTGATACAGCTTAAAGTTTTTGTGGTCATTTTTTTCACAGATCGTGTAAGGACTTCTACTGGAACATGAAGCGAGTTGAAAAATGTGTAACCTTCAATCAAGTAAAAGGAATTTTCGGCTTTGGCGACAGCGACTGCATAGGTTGGTAACATTTTGACGAGCGCTTGCCGGGTTGTGTTCATTATAAGAGGACTTCTGTCTGTCGCACCATACATTGAAAACGAGTACTTATTAATGCTGTTAAGCTATCCGACGTTACAAGTTGGCAGATTGCCACTACAAGCTCCTGTGTGGAATTATTAAGATTAGCTTTGACTGTTGCGTGAGCGCAAGAACTTTTACAAAGCCTAAGTTAAGTTACTGCCTTTTGATTATGAAGTTGGCAGTCATTTCTTTTCGACAGGAAAGATCAGCTTCCCAGCCATTCAGGCGGTTCCTTCGTTTTCTTCGAGCTTTCCCCATATATTCAATGGCAGAAAAGACATACCTTGCCTTATACCATGCGCTATAGATCAGGTTTGTCTTCTATTTTTACGTTTCTTTCCCCTGTGTGATGTACGGATTGAAACTTTCTGATTGCCGCTGGCTGCTGAAAGTGGAAAAGTAATAACCGCGTGTGTTGCCTAAAATATTTGAAAACCACTACAAAATGTTGATGAAAATGATGCCTCGATAGCATCAAGATGTTAACGAAAGACTCCTGACATTTGTTTTGTCTTCTGCTATCAATGCATGTTTGATCAACTCTTCCAATTTGTGGTGATAATGACATTTTTTGGCGCGGAACAACATCTGAAGATAGTCTGAACAAAATGTATTATCATAACATGTTTTCGAATTTGACCTTGTGTCTTTTTTTGTAATATAGCCGCTGATTCAAATCAGAGAACAATTTTAAAGAAAACGATTGTGTAATGCTAAATATTTTAAACGCATCTTCCTGGTATTTTGTCTGATCCAAATATTTTAAATTTTCAAGTCCACACTTCAATAGACAATCGTTCAACTGAGCAAGACATAAAAGTTGAAAATACTGCATTAGAGACGTTGCAAAACCTGCATTAGAGACGTTGCAAAAACTGCAATCTAGAGACGTTGCAAAAGCCTTCTCAAAGATACGATTTTTTAAATAGCAATGAAGTGAGATTAATCGCACAGTCAATGCAATGACTGAGGGAAAATATAATCTCGATCAACTTTCATCACCGTGCATTAAGTAAAACAACTGTCGTGTTTTGAAAGCGTATGCTTATATCCAGTTTAATATCTCCTGTTTTCCGAAAATGCATCTTTTGTACCTACCGTATATACTCGTTTTACCGCCCGATCTTGATTGAGGGCCTGTTTGAATAGCCGCCCGTGTGAACAGAACATAAAAATAAATAAGGGCCCGTGCTTGAATACCCGCCCGATGTAAAAGCTGATTTTTCAGT
>JGI24158J21664_10015018_pt1 | contig 10119 bp, 6 predicted proteins | sample Ectturendosymbi3_FD_21664 | JGI IMG/M metagenome (IMG submission 21664) | reverse complement strand
TCGTTCTTCTGTAGAATGTTTTGTTAACGGCATAGTAAAGAATGTGAATTGAACAAAAACAGAAAAACAAATACATATCAGTGCACTTGAACCTCTAAACGGAACGCCGTACCGGCAGCAATTATTTCACCGGAACGGCGTTCCGGGCCGTTCCGGCTTACTTTCACCTCTGCTAGTTAGGGAAACAATCAGCAAAACTGAAGCGGTTGAGCAAACTGAAAGATTACTAATAGGCTTTCATTACACCTTGGTATAGTAGAATTATTCAACCTCTGTGCAAAATATGTAAGACTGGAAGTGGATGACTTCAGTATAGGCTACACTTTGAACTTTGCATCCCAGTTATTTTGCTATGATTCCCTCAGTTCATAATCGAACACATGGAGTAGCATAAAATGTGTCATAAAAGTTTGTGAAATAGGTTATAATTGCAATTTGGTGAATTGCAGTACCTACTGTTCATAGATTACGACTTCCAAAGTGCTGTGAATCCTCATATTTGACACTCTGTTGTATTGTACTGCAGAGAACAGACTGGTCAATGATCTTGACTGAAATCAACAAAGTGGCTTTGCAGTGCAAAAACAAACTCCCATTTCCTGCCCTGTAGAAGCTGTTCAAATTCTGTTAAATTCACCTGAGGAGTGCAATTACGACGCAACGCGGTTTTCATGACCTCATCGCCCAGCAGTTCTCCACGATTTTCTCTGCTGGCTGTTATTTTTCGGACAACGCTAAATAAAATCACATCTCGGCAGTTCCAACTACACCTACGAAAAGCACCTTTCAGTAGTGGAATCAGGTTTCACCTTTTCATTTTAACCTATTCCCTAGCTTTCGCAAGACCATAGGCGAATCGCACGAAGCAAATCTTCGAATTCCTTGCAGTGTAAAAACGCCCCAAAATCGAGTTCGCAAGTGCGTTCACGAAGGTAAGCCAGCGGCGACGAATCGCTCACGCGTCAATCCGATAACAGTGCAGTGTAAACTGGGTAACTGTTTATCGAAAGGAATCCTTTCTCAGCAAAGAATCAGACACTAAGATCTTACAGAGTATATGTTTCGCCTAATAAGTAGGCATCACCATCAGCTCTTACCGTCTCTTTCAACGTTCGCCGCGAAGATATACGCCGAAGTGCTGTATCTTAAGCGTGCACGCCAACCATGGCTTGCGTTCGAAGGGAAATTCGTGCAGAGATTCTTGCAGATCTATGTAACCTGTTCGGCTACTGTCACGAACTACGCATTTTATCAAACGTCATTATCCGCTCACTGCGAACTACTGGTTATTTTTTTTAAAGCGTTCACGTTCTGTCGATTACGTGCAACTTTTTTTGAAGACGGAAGATGGTTCTGATTGCTGGTGCGTATTTTTCTGAATACGGATTTTCTCCCAGCATCGCTACATACGAAAGTGTTCACGCACTCCTCTGCGCTGTTTAGTGAGATCACAGCCCTGTCGACTTTCTCACAGACCCATGTGGAACGGAGCTTGGGCATGAAATGCGCAACTTTATAAATTACCTGCCCGCCACCGTTAAGGCAACCGGAAGGACAGGCCATGACCTCAACGTAATGGTAGGTGCACTTTCCGCGCTTCATCTTCTGCACCAAGTTCTGGATGCTTCGAAAGCCGTACGCCGCAGCAAAGTGAAGAAGCACTTTGCCATCCTCGTCCAGCAAAGAAACGTCGCGAAAGTCCTTGTTATTTCTGCACGGAAGGCACAGGCAGCAGTTTAAAAGCATGACAGCCGTCTGGTGAGATCTTTTAAAGCAGTGGTTCTCCAACCTTTTTTAGTGATACACCTTTTGGGCAATATCTGGTCTACTAAGCAGCCCTGGACTGTAATCATGAGCAGAATGATTAGAAAGGTGCCTACAATTATCGTACGAGTGCTTTTACGATACAATTTCACTACGAAGACACTTAAAAAAATTCGTGTACTCCCTTGGAGCACCTTTGCGTACCTCAAGGGGTGCTCGCACCCCCATTTGAGAACCACTGTTCTAAGGAAAGGAAAAGCGAAAGGGCGTGCTGATTGATATCAAAGCCGATTAAACTCAAGTTACCGAGAGAGTGCTTAACAATCATCACAAAAAAGACCGCGCTGTTTATTACAAGAAATCGTCGAAGCACATTACTGTCCGTATCGTGGCAAAGGCAATACACGTCCACAAACGTCGTCCAGCAAGACGCTCTAATCACAGCACCATCGTAGTTTATTCAATGCAGACGGTCTAACCGTATCAATCCCTCTAGATTACCATGGAAGGATAACTTTTTCAAAACATACGTGAGACAAAAACGATTTTGGCCCTTTTAGCGTAGTCGTGGGGCATTCTAATTTTCTTGCAAAACGCATGGTAGCCTTAATGAATCAAACAATTAAAACAAACAAACAATTTAAACGCGAAGAAACAATTGAAATACAAACAAGGAATTTAAACACAAGCAAACAATTTAAACACATGCATAGAAGCAGACCAATCCAAAATCGAAAAACATATTCAGGCAAAACAAAGGATTCTATAAAGATGCGACGTAAAATTTCGGAAAATATTTACAAGTCACCTTGTTAACCTTTTTTTACTGTGATACAAAGCAAAAAAACGCTATCATTGCTTGTCCTGTTTTCTAAACTGCGCACAATGGACGGACATACGATGGCCAAACATCAAATGCTACACTGGCAGCAAAATTCCTTTTCGTCGCTGTCTCACCTCGCCACTTTGTATTCGATTTCTTCAATGTTTCTGCCAAATAGCTCTTTGGCTGATTTTTTGAACACGAAATCTAGAAAACCACCAGAGCCGCCTCCGGGATGGTTAATCAGGTGCTGGTTCTCTAAATAAGCCGCTTCCAGGCCAGACGGCGACCTATGACAAAGTCGTAGAATAAAATATTGATTGACTGATCAGCAAGTTTTGCTTCGATCACGATTCCGAACGCAGGCAGTCCAGGAGGGCAAGACAGAAAAGTAGGCCTTGTCAGCTCCCGGGATTCGTTAGCCGTTTGTCACCACGATCTTCTTCACATCAAGTATCATGTCATTTTACTGCATGTAAGCAAGATCATGAACGTCGGAAGGGGGCAGGGGGGGTTGGTCCTTCCCTGGACTTTGAAATTTGTCATTTTCCCCATCAGATTTTAGCAAAAAAAGGTTGTTTTCTTAGTTTTGAGTGGTTAACAAGAAATTTTGCCACTTTTCATCGCCCCTGCAAAAATCTATTTGACTACCCCTGGAAAATCCACCATTGGCCCCTCCCATGGAAAAATCCTTCCGACGCCCACGAGGCAAGGTACCTTTATTAGAGCACGAGTAACCTGGATGTATGACCAATGATTTGATCGATATTTCGAAAAGCAAGTTTGAAATGTGCTTCACTTATACTTGACCGGAATTTTCAATGATTTTAAAGAACGACCCGACGTCACGGCGCGCTGCGATTCTTCCAACAGACGCTTTAAGGAAGATTTGTTTACAAGTTGTATAAGGTTTGTTAATTTGTTTATAAGAAGATTTGTTTATAAGAAGATTTGTTTATAACTTGTGAACTGCGAAAATCAAACAATTCGACAAGAGCATCATTTTTCCGAAGTAACGGGAGTTCTTTCATGAACCGAAGAGTGCGATGTTTTCCTTGAACCCAAAATATAGCAGTTTTGCTCTCTACATGACTGCACTGTTGCGCTGAACTATTGACAGCGCGGGAAATATTTCGCTGACGGCGCTTTCGACACCAAGCCACTGTGACGAAGTCAGATTACATTGGTGAGCTTAAGTTCCCATTCATATAATATCTTACCGGTGGTTCGCAAACATCTTAATCACACCGCAAAGATTTCAGACTGCAGGATTTTATAAATGAACATCTGACAATGCACGACATTTCTGTGTGTAGTCCAGATGCTGATTATTGGTCTACTTGCGGATACTACAAATGAGACACCAGCAAATGTTTACATTGTGCTTGCATTTAACAAAAAGCGGGCGGAAAAAATTTCAGCCTTTCTTAGAGGTCATTCTCAGAAAACTTTGGCGGAACTTCAACCCATGGATTTACGAAACCGAATCCCGAATCCAAATCCGTACGTGGCAATCTAACGAAATCATCACAATAAGATATTTTGAACTTACAAACCTCGTTCCAGTAGACGTCGTGCCTGCCAGGGTCAGCAAGATTTCTGTTAAAGAGCTGGTGGCGTTTTTCAACATCTCCTCCACTTCGCCAGCAGTTAGAACCAGGTCTACGTCTTTAGTTGAATAAATATCGTCGTAGAAGTCTTGCCGCGATGCTTCGAGCTTCTTATCGTAGCACTGCATAACTGTCACGTGATAAATGCGGTCAGGTGTAACGCCGCAGTGTTTCGACAAGACGTCTTTCACTAAAGAACCGGTTATTTGCTGAGGCGATTTGACAGCGCTGATGTGAGGAATTAACAGGTCGCCGTGAGTTTTTTCGGCATAGCAGATCCACCCTGGACACGAGGATGATAAAATGGGAAGACTGCTTGGATCTTCGTGTTTTCTTCGGTATCTGTAAAATATCAACTTGGAGCAAACACGCATCAACAGCTTACCCCTAAAAAGATGCTTGCCCCTTATATGCACTGAAAGCAAAAAAGTCATAGTTTGGGTAACAAGGAAAAGCTCGAGTAAAATCGAACGTGAAATAAGAATGAACAACTAAATCATCGTAAATAACACCTTGCGCCAGCAATCGCTGAAAGCTGTGGCAATATAACGTAGGTAAAACGATGAAACAAGTCGAAAAAAATGAGCATTACTGCTGGCACAGACCAGGCAAAAAACCTGACAGACCTCACGTAAATGGATACACAGAAAAGAAAACCTAAAACTCGAACAGGATACACACGGAAATTTTTTACCTTTTTGATTGCAACGTCTAATCGAACTCGGTTCTGAACTCCACCTTAGACAGTGTTATATCATGTCAGATTTTGTATATTCTACCGCATGCTTAGCACTGCATTTAAGGTGTTGCAGTCACATCACATCACGAAGAATTTTTAAAATAAGCAAACAACATGTTCAGGTACGCAAGGATTCAAGTAGCAATAAACACTATTATATGTGTTACTGTACTTGTACATCTTATGTAAGGTTGAACGTGCTTTCTGTTTGTGGTTATTTTATATAGGACTCAGTGATTATGGGACGCCACCCATCACAAGATGAGCTTTCCCAGCATTCATTCAAGTTCAGCATTTTCCCAGCATTCATTCAATTTTACTGTATGATGCAAAAATCTGTAAATCACATCATATCTATTTATTTCCCTCATCAAACGAAAACTAAACGTATGTTACCTGTCCATAAATTCCTCTGCACTTTTCAACAGTGCAATTTCACGAGCGTAAGTGGTATCAAGTACAAACTTTGCACCCAAGCCTTTGAAGAAGGATGACAAAGCAAGCGCAGCTTCGTTTGTCTGCAGTTTGTGCTTGACTGCTAATGAAGCTCTTGCTTGTGGGGACACGGAAATTACAATTACTTTACACGCATCAGCTGATGATGACTTGTTTTCTTGAAGCACTCTGTTTAAAAAAGTAGAGCAGGAGCACAAATACTATAAACTAATCATAATGTTTACAACTACCTACAACAAGGTTGACTGTTTATCTGGATGTGATTGCATAAATTAAACATTGAATAAGACAGCAGTCACTCAGGTACATTTTTAAGGGTGAGCAAACTGATGATCTCCTATCAACACAGCATTGCTGTGAGAGAAATCAGTAAATTTTTTAAGAAACAGAAATGATCAGCACAGTCAAAACTGACTTGAAAGGAAAAAGTAAAGTACTTATAGAACTCTTCAGAGCTTTGCATAGCAACCAGAACTGTTTCAGCAGATGTGATGCATCCACTACATGCAAGGCAATCATTCAGGGTAATCTGAAAAGTGCAAATGTGCAGGTTAATGAGAGGTAATCAAGTGATGAACAGCCCCAAGGAAATTCTCAATACAGTGTTTGTATAGAGCTTGCTATAATCAAATATTCCATCCAATTAACTACAAAACATCTGTAAAATACTAGAGTTGATGCTATGTTGACATTTAACACTAGTTCATAGTTTTGAAATAAATGATACCTAAAGAAAAAAAACATCTGTGAGTTCAAGTGTTACAATCATAGAGCCCAAGCGGCAACCACACACAGTGTAACACTGTGGCACAGCAACAACAGAGATCACCCAATGAGATTACACTTGTTGCCACCAAAGCACAATCAACTGTTCACAAGGTTCACAAGCATATTTAGAGGTCATCCACCAAGATCATTTTATTATTGCTTGTACACACCATATTTTCTGTTTTACATATAGATGCTATTCTCAGCATATATCCGTTTGTGGTGCATAACATATTCAACGTCCTGCCAACTACAAGGCTGCAACACAATTGAGTAAGTTTTGTTCATTTTCAACAACCTACTCAAAATTTTTGTTCATGGATCACTTAATGCATTTTCAACAAGGAGAACTTCTCAATTCTAGCAAGACATTGTGGTGTTCTCTTGCTATGTAATAAAATATTTTGAGATGGCTTTATATCTGCAATCCTTCCAAAAACAAGCAAGGCAGAGATAAAAATTGGTGATTGTATGGTCTGGCACACTGAATGGAATCGTGACCTTTTTTTCATCACCCTGCTTTCCAAAAAATTTTTGGTCCCAGTGGACCTGCTAACTTGTTGCACACGTCCTATTTCAAACAAAAAGTCATAAGAACATTGCAGTTTTTCCTCTGAAAGCGTGAAAACAATCCAGATGTGTTGGTCATGCAACATGAAGCAAAAGTTCTCAAAAAAATTGTGTGTGCTTGTGCACTTGCAATATAATCCAGTATAGATCTTAACACTTTGACAGCTCTCATACCATATATGCATCCCTAGACTTCGGCCTAAAACCAGCAGTTTTCGGTTGCCTTACCAACGCCATAGCTCCTCCGCCGATTGCGCTAGAGAGCTATTCAATGGCTTAAACAGATCGGCCAGTCTTCTAGTCTGCACTCGAAAAACAATTTTTTAGTTGGGGAGTGCGGATTTTTTGTGAGTTACGTCATAAGTGGGTGTTTGGGTTATTTTGGCTCATGTTACCTGGCCTAGGACCCAACTGCTAAGCCAAAGTATTTCGCTGAAGTTTTCATTGGAAATTAGGCTCGAGTTCGAGTCTTTTGAGCCTTTGATGGACTTACTAGCGTTTCTGGTTCAAAAGTTATGATCTAAAATAAACAAATTAATTAATTATCTAATTAGTCAAATATTTTTATTAGTTTAGATCATAACTTTTGAACCCAAAATACCAGCAAGTCATCCAAATTATCAAAAGACTCAGATTGTAGCTTAGTTTCCAATAAAAACTTCAGTGAAATACTACCATCTAACGGTTGGCACCCAGGGTCAGGTAAAGTGGGCCAAGGTGGCCTGAAAGTCCTCCACTTATGATGTCACTCACAAAAAATCCACAGCCCCCAACCAAAAAATTTTTTTCGAGGGCAAGCTACAATACTTGCCGCATCTTTTAACACTTTGACCGGGTCAGTAGCATATACTGGACCAGAGAAATTCCTGCGCAAAGACACATGCGTTTCGGTGTTTTTTCTCGGAAATCCCCAAAAGCGGTTGGGTGCGAAAGTGTTAAGCAAACAAAGCACAGGGAAAAATCAAGGTGGATTCAAAACATTTGTCTGTAAACAAGTTTAGCAGAGATTGGTAGAATGTTCACATGCAGCTTATTGAACACACACACATTAATCATGACATAAAAATATTGAAAAGCTAGGCTATACATTTCCAATAGCATCCCAAACACTAGTCAAAAGTCTGCAGCTTATGTTTGCATATCCAACATGCATGTGTTTAACTATTTTACCTATATCGTTACTCATTAGGCACTAACACTGAGCTAGCCTACTATGCTATGTAAGTTTTTACTAAATATGTTTCTGATTATATACTGTATAAACAAACCTCTGCTTTTTGTAACTTCTTAGATTTTCCTGTTTTGGAGTCAACTTCCATATAACTTCCATCATCTGTTATCTTTATTTTACTAAGGCCTTTCTTCTTATTGACAACTTTTTTCACAGGAACAGGTTTAATGCATTCTTGTGACGGATTGATAAAATCATCCAAGTCCGTCAATTGCAACACTCCACTAAAATTAGAAGCCATTCCATGAAATAACACAGTGCTCTAACAAATATTGCTAATGAAAGATTTGAAGACAGCCCTGGATGGAAAGCAAGCAACATATTCTGCACATGTACAGTGGGCAACTACAATGTTTCACATACAACTGTCATAAACTAGTGGATACCTGGCCTCCTGGTACATAAGTAACTCCATATGTATATACACAGCAGATGATAGAATCATGGGTTACACTTAAAAATGATGAGGAGCCAACTAAAGTTTTTTGGAAATGTTGTGGTTTTAAAAATATGAACAACCTTCTTTTAATCTTCATTTCATTTTCTGAAAAAACTCAACCAGATTTCCAATAATTAAGATGCACTTACGTGAAGAAAGTGAAGTGTAGTTGGAGGTATACTTTTACAGTGATGAGTTGAGTTGATTTTATTTGGCGATAATTAGTATTCCAGCAATAAAAAAACAATTAGAGCAAGGATGCCAGGGCATTGAAGGAACTGGAAGGTTATCTGGTCAATACCCCATAACAATTGAGTTAGCTATGTTACTGTCCAGTTTTAACTTGTGGTGTTGCATATGCGTGGGAAAGAGCTGCCAGATGATCAAGAGGCAAGTGATATCCACCACTTTACATACCTGCATGCAAAATATTTTGGGACACAATTGTAAACAATGGAGTTTTTGTCCACTGCACAGTGAATAAGTTTCCCTAAATACAGACAACTGGCAAAATATTAGTATATTATATATACTTAATCACAAATATTGTGCAGTAATGTAATGCAAAAATAAAAGAAACAATGTACAAATTATCATGAAGATGTAGATCAGGATCATTTCCTTTGGTGAAAGAATTCACATGGAGACATGATGGTACACATCATCATAAATTTGCCTGCCATGCATGTATACCAGCCAAAAAGGATAGACATAGTACATTCAGCATAAGCAAAGTTACAGGCTCTTCATAAAATAAAATAGCAAAAATATTTGTCCACAGATCTGCCAATTCTTCAGACACAATGTTCCATATACTGGGTTAAACACAGTAGTGTAAGAGACAGGGGGGGCAAGCTGCCTCCCCTGGCAAGCTAAATATAAAAACTGGGCCCCCTTTAGTTGACATTTTAATATTTAGTATTTTTAGGTTGTTTTTTTGCATTTTTCTGGGTGTTTTCTTTTTTTAGCTAGTATAGACATCCACGACATCCAAAGATTCAATATCATTTCTTAACTTTTTTCTGAGTTTTGTCTAGTGGGCCTCCTTCAGCTAACCTTTCCCCCCCTGGCTCAAACCTCTAGTTACGCCACCGGTTAACACTTTTAGAGCCGCCTGGTTTCAGCGATTTTCGCAAAAAAAACAGCAGTTTTCGGTTGCCTTACCAACGCCCTAGCTCCTCCGCCCATTGCGCTAGAGAGCTGTTCAGCGGCTCAAACGGTAGGTACAGGTTAAAAGTCTATGGGTGTGAGCAGGCAAGATTTCTCGAAGTTTTGCAGGTACACAGTAGATTCAAATTTTGCAGATACTGGTGTGAGTGGACAAAAATTTTAACCCACATGGGATTCTAGTGCCTCGCACCCATTGCTTTTTGTAACGTAAGTCTTTTTCACTGTGGATGATCCATTAAATTAGGATTTGTGGTTAATTTTTAACATGCAGAGATCATTATCAGGTTGTCATCTTCAAAAAAAAGATATCATTTTAGCTTTATGGGCTGGTTTGCCCATCATGGCTATATACTAAAACTCTGACCATTTTTTGAATTCCTCCAAGATCTCTTGGACATTGATTTTAGTCTAATCCCTAGGCCTTTAATTCAGCCAAATTCTAGAACAACACCAATTTGGAAAATAGCAGAAGAAATGTGTCAGCAACTTATTATGGTGCACTGACAAAGAATACATACATGGTAGGTGTCACCTACCAACGTTATGTAC
>JGI24158J21664_10015017_pt1 | contig 10119 bp, 7 predicted proteins | sample Ectturendosymbi3_FD_21664 | JGI IMG/M metagenome (IMG submission 21664) | reverse complement strand
GCTCGCTTGTTCAGCTCCATGATTGAGCAGTGTCCTTAGTGAATTAAAGCCTGGCTTTCTGCAGATAGTGTTTAGTAGAATTCGCAGGCGAGTGCACGACATGCACACTTCTCTTCTGCGGACTAGCAAAAGAATAACGTGGATCAGCACCAGTCCGCAGGTCGGCGGTTGGGAAACACTGGAGGATAACACTAAACAGAGGGCGGGCCGGGCTGCAGAGGTGGGACCGGACCCGGATTGCCGGAGTGGACTCCGGCGGGATTCTGCGTTTTTCTTTCGGACCCGGATGCGGAGTCAAAAATCTGTGAAAAACGGGAACCAGATACAGAGTCACTTTTCCATTTCGGCAGTAGCAGGAGTCTGTGTGGTCATTTCTTAGGTAAAAACATGGGTAAATTACGGTTGGCTAGACGATTGTAGCCGTAGTCTGAACAGGAGTCGGATTCTCAAATTTGAAGAATAGCCGGGCCCGGATTCAAATATTTTGGAACAGGAGCGGAGTCGGAGTCTGAAAAAGTGACTCCGGCCACCTCTGCCGTGTTTCCAATTCAAAAACATGAATTTTCGGCGGGCTGCACTAAAGGACGGGTTGGCGAGCTGCAGAAAAGGGCGGGCCGGCGGGCTGCAGAACAGGGTGGGCCGTTCGATACCAGGGCGAACTGCGTTAAAAATGATTTACTTTAGCCAGCTTCAGACGTTCATCGCGCTACACAAAATGGTGGACTGTTCGATGCAGTGCCGGTGTCAAGCGAAATTTCTGACTTGCGAAATTTTTGACTTCATACCATGTATGCATGCACAGAGTTATATTCTACATACCAAATACGCTGATAAAACTGATTACTAGGGCTTGGGAATTCGTGTTTAGGTAAGTGTGTCTGGTTAGGGTTTGGGTTAGGTTGACAAAAAGAAAAATAATTGAGGTCAGCGACTTAGTCCGAAATTTTTCAATGGTAAAAGTAATTCCCGTGCTATAGCTTGTTGTGGGTGCCTGACATCTATCGAAAATGTTTTAATTTACCCAACACACATCAGAAAAGTAATTGCCAGACTTGATTTCTTTATTTTGAGAAGCAAAACAACTGAAAAACATTAACAGGTCAGAATTTTCGCAGAGGTCAGACATTTGGCTTGACACCGGACTGCGTTAAATATTATTGAAATAGCCAGCTTCAGACGTTCATCACGCTGTACAACATAGGGGGCCGTTCGATACAAGATTACAAGTACTAGCTGCTTTGAAAATGACGACTTTAAGCAACCTACTACATGCTGTGAAATTCTTAGTTGCGCAGGCTACCGCGAAGCAGAATAATACGGTGAGCTGCAAAGATTAATCACGTAACTCTGAACGGATGGTCGATCATGAGACGGCCAGATTGTTTTAGGAGATGGTCGGGATGCAAACGTTTATTACATGATGCTAACAGAAGGTCCAGTTGTCAGAATTTGCTTTGAAAGACGAGCTGGTCGAGTTGAAAACGTTAACATCGTTAATAGGCCACTTCTAAAGGAGAGATGATCTTGAAATGGATGGATTAATTAAAATATACTACAGTACTTCTACAAACACTTTTTTTACATCACCCTCGATGGCTGAACACTCGATGAAACCCCTTTGCAAGAAAACCTGCTTAAACTCGCCGGATCATTTTTAGCGAGCTTGATTGATGCATAGAGGAAGTGGACAAAACTAGATAGAAGAGTTTGTGGACAAGACTCTGGGCGAAGTGAACTTTTTACTTTTTTGAAATCTGAAAAGTATCGATCGAGCCGTGATGCTTAGTTCGATTCCGGTAAAAGACAAAAGCGTTAGATATTTTGCATTCAAACAGATTCAAGTGAAGCGAACTTGGACACTGTTGTGAAGTATACTTCATCTGTTTTACAGCAGTGAACCTGTAATGAGACCTGACTGCCAAATATTATTGAAATCGCCCCCCTCTCTAAACTTATTGGCTAGATCCGACCCTGCTGTTGACAAATCGGCCGGTATTTTTACAAAACGCATCTGACAACCTTACTCCCACACCAGGGCCGGCCTTTAGCGGATTGGACCGATTGCTTTCAATTGGGCCCCGCGCCGAAGGGAACCCCGCGCTACACCTACGCAACCTTACACTGTGTATCAAAGCTGTTTGTATAGTGCCGGTGCCGGGCCCACAATATTTTTTTTAAATGTGGGGTCGGATGCCAACATAAATCAAAGTGAACTGCGCCGTTTTTAACGCCCTTAATTATCGTATTTCCTTTTGTAATCGTAACAGATGTCATTGTTATCCGGCAATGTGTAGTCCAGTTTTTTTAATAGCACCTGCTTTAAGTCAGAGACGTTTTGAAGCTGTTTTCTGTTTCAGTTGTAAGCGTATTTTGGAAAATCACGTTCCAATAGTTGCTGCAAGATGCGGTTTGATAGTTGTTGCTGTTTCAATAGTTAGTGCTACTTCTCTTCTTAAAGTCAAATTTAGTTTGTAATTGCAAATGTATTCTGCTTAATCAGACTTCAGCGTAATTCATTTTTCCTGTCGTACACGTCTGATAAGGCAACCTGAGATTGGCGAAAGCTTTTGATATACACCTAGTTTTAATTATGCCAACTGAATGGCTATTACTACAGGGGTGCAAAAATAACGGTTCATTAAAAATTAACAAGCACAGGCACATATGCTGTGTGAGGAAATGGAAGCATTTTAAAACCAATTCCACAAAACCGAGATTCGAAAACCCGTGAAATTGTTTGAATTTCTCGCGCACAGTAACAGGTACACCTCTCTCCCTAATTTCTTTATTGCCCAGTGGCGCAGCCACAATGAGGTCGAAGAGGACATGGCCCCCCTCGAAACAAGTTGTCCAGGTGGCTGTAGTCCCGGAACCGTGCTTTATATCAATTTTCAACGGTTAGAAAATAAACGGAAGGAACAGTCTGACTTAAGATGACGTCAGTGACTGACGACGGTTTTGACTGGCCCTCCCGAACAAAATTATTGGCTGCGACACTGTTATTGCAGTCAAGATTTACATTACCATCGTCGTGACATTGTCATGCGGAGAAAGGAGTTTTTGTAAGCTGAAACTACTGTAATTAAAGCTTATTTGAGATCTTCAATCCAACAAGAGCCCTTAAATAGTTTGACGATTATGTCCATTGAATCCAAAGTGAGCAGAGGCTTAAACTTGAACAAAATTCTGAGAGACCTTGCTAATGTTAAAGCACAAAACAAAAGTTTCTCTTAGCAAAAGCAACATTTGTATCGCAGGGTACAATAGCCTGAAGTGCGCCGACTGGGTTTGTGTGTTCTCTCGTTATTGTTTTGCTTGGAGTCGACTTGTCTATTTCATTCAGTATTGTCATCATTGTGCAGCGTTATAACACAAGGTTGCATTGCGGTTTTAGTGTGATGTCTTGCTATTGGGACACTTTTTTTGTTGATATTTTAACGCTAAGCTGTTATATCTTTGCTGGCTGATCATAAAAAAGCAGTGTTGTTAATTCCATTTAACATATGGCCACTTGGCCAGCCGTACACCGCAGAAGATACCTGGCCAGAGAAGAGGTATTGAATTTAGTACCTCCTGGATTTATTGGGTGTTACAGACATGTCCGTTTAATCTCTGCTGGATGTATGAAACCGGGGGGCATAATTCCGGATTCTCCTAGCTTGGTGCCACCCATTAGGCCTTGCTCTTTAGCATCACCGATTTATAACATTGTGACTCGATGCACCCCTCAAACATTTCTGTACACTCCTCTGAGTGGGGCCCCAAAAAAGTGCTTCCAATCGGGCCCCGCACTTGCTAAGGCCAGCCCTGTCCTGCACCTATGAACAATTAGCGCTAAATGGTATATTTTGGTCGTCCAGGTCATTGGCCTCTCAAGGCCACCATAGGTCAAATCCAAGATGGCTCCACATCTTAAAATATACTTTACGATATACAGAATGACTGTGGAGAATTTCATGCTTTTATCACAATTTGCACAATTGGCTTGCTTAACGGCTGTACCATACGCTTCAAGGCTGTTGTGGATCCTTTTTCTCTTAGCGATGGAGAATTAAGAGAAGCTAAAACACTGGAATCACATTACCCAAGCGACGTAGATGCTAACGTCTATCCGGACCAATTGGTACAGCTTGTGAAATTAGCTAAAATAAAGGATAGCTGTTCACATTCTTTACAAGCAACGTTACTGTGGTGTAACACTGAAATTGAACAAGCGTTTTCAAACGTCTCCTTAGCTTTGAGGCTGTTTCTCCGTTTCATGGTCACCAACTGCATAGTGGAGCGTTCTTTCAGCAAGTTAAGTGATAAAAAACAAGTTGGGAACTACTACAAGCAATGAACGGTTGCAGCATATGACTTTGCTGAGTGCTGAAAGTGAAGCAATGCGTGATGTCGCCTTTGAATCGATAATTCAAAACTTCGCTGACTTAAAGACTTGGAAACGTTTGATTGCTTAGAATTACAGCATTAAAACTAATGTGACAGTGGGACTGTTTTTTTCGCATTTAACCAATGTATCACGAAACGCAGTGCGCCCATTTTCCAATCTTTGGTCAGCAAACTGTGGACTTTTTTGTTTATAAATATGGTAAATTCGAATGTAACCTAAACACCAACAAACGCAGTGCACCTGTTTAAATCAACATATGCTATTGTTGCAGACCCCCGGGGCTAGGGTCTGAACATATTAATGAGAAAAAACTGTTCTTTTTAAAGTTTCGATTGGTTTCCTGTTTTGCCGTTGAGTTCATTCTAAGAAGTTTTCTATTCACACATATTGGAATTGTCATCTTGACGAATAAGAAATATTTCTTGCATCGTGCTTTATTGTTCTCATTATGCGTCATAAAGCTGTACTTTTGCTGCAGCGAATGAGCTAATGAACTTCATAATGTCAATAGCACAAGGCCAAGCGGCCTCGCAAAATATTACGACCGGTCAGAACTTTCTGTTTTGATCACTTCACAGTTGAGAATCAAATTGATACCAGAATAAAAGTACGGCGATTCGAATGCAGACTATCTGCAGAGAGTCCCTTATTTGAAACGTGCGTTATTGGAAGAGAGCATGATTAACATAGCAAGTGTTTTTAAGTTTCTGCAAAGCTGCGATGCAGGCATGGCTTGCCGTAAAGTTTTACGTCACAAGATGATTCGTCAAGCGCAATGTCACATGTCACAAAGCTTTTGCTGTGGTTCACACAAGTTCATAGCGTTCAAGACAACATCTCAAAGTCCGCAATGCACAGATCGGTTTGCATTATTGCAACACTTTTAGGAATAAAACTTTAACAAACTCCAATAAATTCATCCATATTGTGACACTGCGTCACAATACTACAATTCAGGGAAATTCGGTTTTGTAATATTTAAACTGTGCAGGATACCTTAAAACAGCGCAATAAAAATATTTGAATGATTCAGTCATTCTCGTTTTTTACTATTCTATTCGTCTTGCTTTTGGAGTTAATGCTTTATTACCAAGCGCTAGGGTGAACATACTGACATGTAATTTTTCCGGTGTTTATGTTTGTAATCTCTGGCTTCTGCTCATTGTTCGGATGAATGTTGTTTCTTGCCGAGCCACTCTCTAGCGGCCCTGAGAAATACTTTTTCCTAATAAGAATACGCTCAAGTATTTCCATCATAAACTCTCATCTCGCAGCTAACTGTAAGTGCAGTTGAGCTAGCACATTCTCCATTACCGGATAAAGCAAATGAGAACCTTGCAAACAAGCGAAAACACAATTTTTACAATTGACGACGTAACGAATTACGTCATAGGGACCCTCCAGTAAAAATTGCCCCGGCCCCCCTACCCTTTAATCCGGCCCTGTACATGACTTCGAAAAATAGCCAAGCAACATTATTACATTCAGCTACTTCAAAAAAACAGAAGCGATTAAAAAAACATTCCTCTGGTCTTAGGTTAGTGTTTGGAGTACAGAGCAGGTTGCAGAGTTTTTGAGTGATGGTGTTATAAGTCGCATTAGATTTTCCCATGTCCACAAAGGATGAACTTCGAAAAATCCTAAATGCGTGTTTCGTTGAGAAAATATTGCAATTCATAACTTTTTGGTGATGGCGATAGTTAGTTTCAAGCTTTTGACAATTGCTTGGCAGTTTCCACAAAAATGCAGGGTTCCTACGGAGTCTTGAAAAGTATGGAAAAAATTTGGTCATTTTTCAGTCTGGAAAAAATTTCTTTTGGTCTGTTAGTATGGAAAAAGAAAATAATTTTCCATACTTGCATTTTTGGCATGTATTTACGTAACATTTCGTTAAATATTGATTTTGTTTTACTTCCATTGTGTTAACTATCATAGTGCCTGTATTTGACCTGAGTATGTCATTCAAAAAGTTTAAGTCTGGAAATTGATATTGAAAATTGCGTAGGAACCTGAAATGTCGTACCGCCGTAGACTTAGCTGATGACGTCATCGAGACACAAACCAGAAATTGCATGCGTAGACAAATCGACCACGCTATGCCACTGAAGCTAGGCCAAAGGAAATGGTGAGGGTAGAACCAAGGAACAATCTCACAGTAGGCATAGACGCTAACCACTCAACTACGTTCACATTGTTACAAGAACTCAACGTTGTATGTGAACAAAGGTGGATACAGTTCCAATTGCAAAATAGTCCCAGCAGAGGTATTGCATTTGATGGTAAAATATACACTACCATTTAAGCAAACCTGTAAAATCGGATCACAACTAACATTTTTGATATTTTCAGAATAATCACATTGAAACAACAAAATTGTTCTCAGTCCGATCCAGTCCTGATCCGGCCAAAATTGGCTTCAGTCCTGATCCAGTCCGATCTCGTCCTGATCCATGCTCATCTCTGTTCAAGCTTATTTTATCAAAATTTTGCTTGCAGAGATACAAATGCCGGTGTTTGGCAGATGGTTCCGAAATTTCAAAAGGCTACCTTGGCTTGCGTTCAACATGGAACTTTTGGGAGAAAAGCAGGAATTACACATGGTTTTGCAGGATTGCGGCGTGCATGGCCAAGATTATGCATACGAAGCTTTGCTTCACGAAGCTCTCGTAAAATACTCGTTTTACAAGGAAGCCAGCTGCAAACTCGGTTTCAAGTTTGTTTCCTATCATACTTACAAAGAAGTTAAAACAGACAATGCCGAAAGGTTGATTTCTACGGTTTTTATCCGTAGAAAGAAATGTGCATAATATGCATATTCCAGTCGAAACTGCGTTTTTTCTTTGTGGCAGAGAAATTTGCGTTTTCTTGTTAATGGTGTCTGTTGTATTTTGGTTTATTTTATCGACATTTGCTTCTTTTTCCCGTGTGGGTTTCATCTGTACCATGTTCGTTTGAATATTACACAACCAAGATGGTTTCGGTTGATAGTGCAACAGATCATTGTTCATCCCTAAACATGTTTCTTTTCAGTGTAGCAGTTGAAACGTGCGTTTTGAGTTGCTGCAGGGCAGTGGCTTGCGCAGCTAATTTTCATGGGGTAGGGTTCATTCAGTGGCGTGTGGTGGTCATTTGTATTTGGTGTGCAATGCTTTTTGGCGTCACAATTTGACGTCATATTCATGTTTACAAACAAAGTTTTGGCGAAGTTTGTTGACATAATATGCATATTATTACACACACACTCCCCTATTTTATGTGTCATTTCACTGAATATAAACTATCAGCACTCCAGGTTAGGATATCGGAGGAAAATAAACTCAATGCTGCGACACAGCAGTTAGTAACTGCAAAAATATCAGGCTGCGCATTAAAACAGGGAAGTAAAACACACTCATCACTGCGTCCGAACAATTTACAACTGCAAAATTAGGCTGCGCTGATATCCTGTCGAATGCGAGCAGTCGAGCGTAGAAAGAGTGCGGCTGGACTGGCTGGCGCACACCCTAGTTTGCGAGCTCAAATCTTGCTAAACTATACGAGAGTTGAGAATGCGCATAAAGTGCGCAAGAAAACTTTTGATTTTTTGTTATGTGTAGAAATTCAGCAAACTATTTGTAGAAATCCAGCAAAGTTTTCCTTTTTTCTGCGGTGACATTATCAATGCCTGAATGCTTCTTTGTTAACAAGATTTTTTCAGGAATCGGATTCCATATTTGTGTTGCCAACATGATTCGGATCAGGATCAGGATTCTTACCTCTTGCATCAGGACTGGAGTCGGACTCGAAAAGACTTGAGTCCGAAGACTTTTGTCCTCTGGTTTGTACCAGAGGTAAGCATGGGCAGGATCAGGATTGGATATCCAGCAGGATACTTGCGATTTTTTTGGTTCAGGATTGGATTTGGATACTTATTTTTGACAAAAATTGGATCATGACAGGGTCGGATATTTGTTTGATTTCTATAACAACATTTTCCTGAGAGTGATTCACGATGTCACAAATAATGGTGCTGTTGTTGTCTTTGCTATGATTTTTATATTCACAAAAAATCAAAATGATTTTGTCAGCATGTGCTGCACTCATCACAATCGATGATAATTCGTGTTACTGCATCGTAAATATTTTCCAGCGAGGTGGAAGTAGTAAGCTCCTCTCTTATATTGCTGGTATCCTGCGTTATTTTTTTGTTGTGTTGAGTGGCATAGCCTCCTATATATTAAGTCTATAGTATGTATGTGTGTGTTGTGTGAGCTAAAGTCTATTTCAAGAGTGTCCAAATTGTCTTCGATTGGGATCGTCTAGAAATTTTCTTGGTAAGTCGCGATCGACCAGTTGGTAATATAATAATAGTTACAAATACAACAAAATGCCGAAGTAGAGTAGGCTATCAATATATGTGCAAATGCAGTGTACCATTGCCTAAGTAGCAAGTGATCCACAGACAGAAGGCAAAGTGTCTTTTAGCGTTACACCTTAAAACATGATTGCAACGCAGTAATAAAAAAACGGATTACAATACCTTCGTGGCATCTGCTGAGCTAGCCTAATGGTCAGCCATCACAAGAGGTACCAAAGAATAAGCAATTGACAGATAATTTTTATGTACTTTCTGGATTATTGATTGAAAAATGTTCTTTTTAGGCAGCTTGTCAATTCAATGCAAAATCAGGTGCAATCGACCAAGTAACATATGGTCGGCTGCTGACTTTGATGACCTCCGGATCTTTAGCCATGCAAAATAAACAAGCAAACAAACAAACACTTGGCGATCAACCGGTTGATGTGATCAACCTGTTTGCCACCCCTGTGCTGGTCTATTTTAGTGTTTAAGCTGTATTTCATTTTGGTTAGATTTTTTAACATTCTACCTCAAGTTTTATGCAGTCAACCTTCGCTAAAAGACCGTTTGAGCTTGTAGTTTTTGAAGCTACATAGATAGTTTCACTATATTTTATACTGAACTGTGATCTCTTATCAGTGTTCAAAATATATTTTCTCTATTTTATCAATTGGTTGAATGCTGGAACTCTTTTGCATTTAGCTGATGCAGGTCCAGGTGGAATTGGTCATATGACAAGGAGAAGGACTATATCCTTGGATTAGAGGATCTTCTTTGTTATATAACCAAAAACCATAGGCCTAACCCAAATTGTAAACCTATGTCTGGTAACTTTCAAAACTTAAAAAAGTGCTGTAGCTTACATCAAAATTTTTCCCATAGAAAGAGTCGTCTGAATCAGCCCAGCCTAAACAACAATGCTGAGAGTCTAAACAACGACTACTCACGTAGCAGGAATTCCCTTTGGACCAGGTTCATCATACGCTCTGTTAGTGCCACAAACTCATTGTTATAAATGGACAAAGCCTGATACACTACAGTACAGTTCAAATGGAAAAATAACCACAGCAGAGCTATACCTCTGGCAGCAAAATATATACTAATTTTCTGTTTTTACAATTGAAAGTGCAGAAAATGTGATGTTATTCTTATGGATTGTGCCACGAACTGATTGGGTGCTTTTATTTGGGATAACATTAAACGGAAGACCGGGCGGGCTGAAGGGCAATGTTGCCAAATAAAAAACATTAAATTTCTGTGGGATGGCGAGCTGCACAGAAGGGCGGGCCGGCAGGCTGCACAACAGGGCAGGCCAGTGGGCTGCACATTAGGGCGGGCCGGTGGGCTGCACATTAAGCTAGCCCCTACGGAAAAGGGTGGGCCGGAAGGC
>JGI24158J21664_10015016_pt1 | contig 10120 bp, 6 predicted proteins | sample Ectturendosymbi3_FD_21664 | JGI IMG/M metagenome (IMG submission 21664) | reverse complement strand
ATATTTTTGCAGTTAATGAACTTCTGTGTCGTAGTGTTGAGTTTATTTTCCTCCGATATCCTAACTTGGAGTGCTAATACAGTAGTAATATTCAGTGCAACGATACATAAACTACGGGGAGTGGGCGTGGAAGAATATCCATATTATGTCAAGAAACTTCGCCAAAACGTTGGTTTGGAAACATGAATATGACGTTAAATTGTGACGTCACAAACAGCGCACACCAAATACAAATGACCACCAGATGCCACCAAATGAAACCCACCCCCATGAAAATTTCTGCGTACGCCACTGCTCAAAAGCGATTTGGCGGTATATATGTTGTTTGACCTTTTGGCTGAATTTATGCGTAATTTGCATGTGGTACCACATTCCGGAATTTAAACACTCAAAATGTCTCCATGTGCACTCCCACAAGCGGGCTTCCATTCCTGACAACTGAAATCACCCAGTTTAACATTCCGAACCCGGAGAGTGGTAATAGTTAACGACGCATAATGATCATTGCTATGTAGTCGATCGATCGAAGGAACTTCTAATCTGCAGTTTATTTCCTGAAAATCAGTTTGGCCTTAAGCACGAAACTTTGGCAAAACATGAGAGTTCGCCTGGCCACTGCATTGATGAAAGTATCTACCAAACCTGATCCCGACTCCGTGTCTGTTTGCAAGCTGCAGTGCAAATGAACGAAAGGTGCGTTGACGAAGAAGCTTAGCTGTTCGCAGCGCGAGTCAAAAAAATTGTTCAAATGCATCAAAACAAGCCGGCATCACGTGTTTGAGAAGATAACTTCATCAACATGAAAATTTGACAAGCAACACCGTGCAGTGCATACTGCACTTTGCAATGAGCAGCAAAAAAACACAAAACTTTAATAATGGCCGTCAATACCTATAAAAATATGGTTGGAAGCCAATATGAAGTCAAGGTAATGCAACAAGGACTGTTACGACTGGAAAAGACAAAAACACGGTCAATTACAATCGTCAGCTAAAACGTTATAGCACCTTCGCCTTCCTGAAGAGCTTGCAGGTCGCCGACAGCCTCCGGTACCAACTTTGCGTAAAAGTGCTCCGGGCACGAGTCGAACTTTGTCACGGAAAAGTAAACTGAACCGTTAGAAACGTACGCGAAGCCATTGCTGATGATCTTCTGAACGTACTCGACAATTTCTGGTACATATTCGCTGACTCTTGTCAGAACATCAGGCGGGGCTACCTGCGAAGATATAACAATTGGTAAAACAAGCAGCAAACGTTGAAGTATCGTGTGGGGTTTAAAGCCGGTGGGTATTGCTCATGAAGTCGAACTTACGTTAAGAGCATCCATGTCCTTGAAGTATTCCTTCTCCCAATGTTGAGGCAACGAAGAAAATATTGAATTTTCGGTGACCGTACTTCCGAACTACAATGACAACAACGAAAGTTTTACGTCCGAAAACAACAATAATTGGATGATGCGCGTGGCCCTGTTCATTTGCTGTGTGTTCATAAGCGTCATGGAAAAGATCTATTGTGGTTAGATAAGCTGTCACATCGTTATGCTGTTAACTACACCATAAATTCACAATTACTTTTACTTAAAATTACACACAACAAGATAAACAATTAAAACACTTTCTTTTCAACAGACACTACCGCCGAGGCATTTTTATAAATTGCACAACAATCTCACATCACGTCGTGTTTATACTTGCTTATCAAGCCAGATAGCCAGGGGATCTTTGCATTTGTTGACAGCATTCTGCACAATGTCTTTAGTGAGCTGCGTTACACCTTTCAAGCTAGCAGCGCATGCCGAACACTGATTGAGTTGCTTTTCCATCATAGATCTCTTGTCTGCATCAGCCGTGGCTTCTAGTTTGCGCGTGAAATCCTGCACATTAGCAACAAACTGCTTGAAAACAATCACAACTTCCCTATGAATCAAAACAAGCTGTTTTCATAGTATTTCTCATTAAGATTTCGCAAAAGATCACCATCAACCAGTGAACACCTAGCCAGAAATTTGTACTCAAGACATCGTTAAAAATAAAAAAATTTTCACTCACTGAGATCGCTTTCGATATGTCGGAAAGAAGAGTTGCTGCATCTGAAACATTGCTGGTATATTGCTCCAAAAGGTAGTTATGACGAGCTCGGGCAATTATCTGCCACATACAAAAGATACTTCAAAGAGCAAAACGCGTTTTCCCGAATTTTTTAAAGAACAATCTTAACGCATTGCAGCTCTGTCTCTACAAAACTGCTTTGACTGCCATTTGGGTTTTGAGAACAAGGTTGAATGTGCAAAAGTACAGGAAATGCGAATTGCCCACTACACCTTGAAATAAAAACCAAAATTTTCTTCCAATGGTCGCCAAACAGTGAATGGAAGACATACGCAAAATAGTCTACCTTCTAGACAAACTCGCAATACTGTGAATTGTTGCAGGTAAACGCAGATTTTTGAGAATGCAGACCGAAAATAGTAGCTGATATTAATAGCTGAGTCTATTCAATTTTGACTTGCTTAAAAGTCAAACCATTCTGATATTTTTTAATCTCTCCGAAAAAGAAAATATCGGCTGAAATAGTGTTGCACTTGGCTATACCAGTGCGAATGCGCAGATGCAAGCGTTCTACCAAGTACCACAACCACCTGACCTATGTACGGTGTTCATTAACTTTGAAGTCTTTGTTTTTATAAAACCTTTTTAAACCTATTCGCGAACTTAATGAACTTTCATAAGCACCAACAATGGATGGCATTGGTCATTTCATATGTGACTTCGGCTCTGGTCGTTTTAACAAAAATGTCCAGTGACCATCAGTTTATTTCATGTTGCTCCCGGACTAGGAAACGTCATGCCATTCATAAACGCAGCTACACTATACTTGCAAGCCCATAGTTTACAAAGCTGGCTTATGCAAAGATTTTTGCACAACACTGTTGGACGCAAAATTGTACACATCAATCACCTTTCCTTTTTGATTACCCTCCCAGAAAAACAAATCAGTTGTTAGCGTAAAACACTCAGAAAAAAAAAATACGTGTTGGATAAAAAATCGTGAAAAACAAAAACTTAAAAATCTAATATTTCAAGTTTTAAGAGCATAACCATATGCTGGCTGGCATGCAAACAGGAACCTCACCTTATCATCCACATCCGTGATATTCATGCAGTAAAACACGTTGTAACCAAAGTAATGTGTCAACACTCGTCGCAAAATATCGAAGGAAATGTAGGACCGAGCGTGGCCCATGTGAGATGCGTCATAAACCGTTGGGCCACAGCTATACCATTTTACGAGGTTGCCATTTTGAGGAAATGAAAAGTTCCTGAAAACACAAAACGCCTTTTTTAATAATAGCTGTTTTTACATTTGAAATTTACGAGCTTGGTGTCCACGACAATTAATCATGCGTAATTGAAACTACCATTGAGCCAAAACACGTAACAATATAAGCCAGATGATATTCTAACATTCAGATTAATTTTTTCAAGAGCTCCGCAAAAATATGTAGAAGTCATTTTACTGAATCCCAGTCAACATTAGAAGAATAAAAATAAAATAAGTATTCTAATTAAAAGCTTGGTTAACACAGACTTTTTGAAGTGAAAACGCAACTTTTCATCGTCACAGCTCTTGTTGTTGTAAGATGTCAATAAAAGCACCAACGTCAGCTCAGCTTTTCCTCCCGGGATTGGACAGAGTTTAATCTGACAATAGCACAGCCCTCTACGAGTACATGAAACCTGTCTACAGAAACTCGATCTTCCCCAGACACGCAAATACAAATAATGTGAAGAGAATTATTTATTTCAATGCATTTCGCTTTTTCCAATTCAACGACGATGGTCACCACAATTTCAGTGCCCCTGTTTCTAAGAACTTTGGTATTCCTTCTGTATTTAAAATCCCTACAGAATCGATCCTTTAGTTGTGATAGGTAACCGAGCAGTCACGTAGTGATATTTTATTCTTGGGTTTAAAGTGATGTACCACTACTAGCACTTGCGTTACTATTTTTCAACTTGTCAGAGGCCGAAGCGCGTATCACACATATTGCCGATAAATTCAGATGTTGAGTCAGTTTTAAATGCGTCGTTGGCATTCCCAAAACGACACGAAAATAGAACTTGGCCCATTCCCTGCTGAACTTGCTTCCTGTCGAAAACTCGGGTTCAAAAAGCCGTGCGATCGACTCTCAACTCATTAACAAAACTGATGTTATTGTGACGTGTGTAACTACACAATATTGTGTATTTGCCACAAAAACCGAACAGGCATTCCTAAAGGGCAGGGGTGCACAACCTGCGGTTGTATGCGACCTTCGACAACAAGTGATGCTGCCGTGCAAATGTAATTTGAAACTTAAGTTATGGCGGCCGAACATCAATAAAAAACTCTTTGTCAACTGCGTAGCGATATTTAAGGAGAAAGACATTCAGACGTGTGAAAGCAAGCTATGCTCACTGTGTGGAAGCAGAAGAGTTTTTGTTTTTTTTCAATATAGGGGCTTCAGCGGTTTAAGCAATAAAAGGCCAGAGTGGTTATACAGGGTGGCCCAAAAAGAAAACAATGTAGTTTTATACTTTTCAAAAGAATAGTAAGCAATAAAATTTATTGTTTCCCTTTAGTTTATAAACTAAGAAATTCAAATATCAAGCAGAGCTTTGTAACCACAAACCAATATTTGCACCATCAACACATACATTTTGCAAGACCAAGACCAGTGCTAAGAAATACTTAAAAAGCAGCCAAAACCATCTTACTACATTATCACCTACAAAATATTTCATGTATAGAAATTTTTAGTGCGAAGATAACCCTCAAACCATGTTACTATACCTTTTGTTTTGTCAAACTGTTGTACAACTTTAGCTCACATTGAGTCTTCATTGGTGCTTTCCACCTGGGCCGACTTCGCCTACTACTGTCATCTGCGTAAATAGCAATAAACAGAGGTATGAAAATATTTTTTAACTAGCAGCTGTCCCCATATGGTTTACTTCTGATGGTAGGAGGGTTGCAAAAAACCCAGGTTTTTTGTTTTTTTTAAAAGAAACGGTTGTTGTTCTGTTTTAAAGAAAGCACAAAAAAACATTTTGAATTATTTTTACTTCATGCAATTTCACTATTTTCAGAATTACACAATAATAACTTGTTATACCTATTATGGCATTCAAAATTGAGGATAAAAAATGTACCCCATCATTGTTGTTGTTAAGTTTTGTTGGTCAGTTCACCCCAAAGTGGTAAGACTTGGCATGTATGCACACAGCAAACAGAAAAGCTACTCACACACAACCTTTGCAGTTTCACATCAAGTGTATGTGCGTGCCCTGCTAGTCCAGCATCTATATAGTGTATTTTTTCAATGTATGGTTTGGTATGGTCCACCATTAGAAACTTTGGATGCAGAGAAGGCAGAAAAATTGGTTAAAATATACTGATTTCACAGAGCTGCAGAAGATAACCACTAGAACTTACTCAAACTGTTTTTAAGTCCTTCAAATTTCCTTGCTGTTCGTTTTGTTTGATTAATAAAGAATTTACAGTTAACTGTACAAGTGTGCTGCTTATTTTACTTTTTACTCCATAGCAGATTTTTCAAAGGAAAAGTAGTGGGTTTTATTGTTTTTTTTTAAGTAAGCTTTTTCAAAAATACAGGGAGGTTTTTTGGGGATTGGGTCCAAATACATCCAGCCTGGTTGCACCGCATGTTGTTATATTCCAATGCTTAATCTTGGTGTTCATAGTAATCATCGCCTATTTCAAAGTTTTGTTGTGTCACAAGAAATTTTCATTTGCCACCTATTTCAATGCGATTCATCATATTCCATGGGAAGAAAGACTGTTAAGCCTGCTACAAGTTTATCAAATTAACATTTCTTTGTTGTTGCACACCATTCGCATGTAAACAAGAAGTTTTTTTAGCAAGGTTGATTAGCAAGCTTCATGCAAAGCAAAACCTAGAGCTGAAGCGTTTGCTCCATGGCTCAGATTTTAAAAAATATGAAGTATATAAGGATTTGTCCATAAACAAGATGGTATGTCATTGTGCATTTAAGCTTCATAACACAATTGTATGATGCAATCAAGCACAGACACCAAAAACAAATCAGGACCACAAATGCCATCTGTACACTTTTTAAAAATCAAACAATAAAATCAATCTGAGCTTGACACTATGAAACAGAGCTTTACATACTTGAAGTTGCAATCTTGTTTACGGCCAGTACCATGTCATGTTCATTTTTTGCCATGCATGCATTTTCTACTTTGCTAAGCCGGCATTCAAGGTCATCAGCTTTAGTTGTCAAATAACACAATGAGCTTTCAAGTGACTGAAGGTCTTGTCTTTGTTGTGCTGACAACTCTGTGGTACTAACAGCAAAACATCCGTAATGGTCCTTATGTACAGAGGAAGAGTCTTCAAGAACACTTTGTATTTTTGTTCTTGCATGTTTAAGCTTACAAACAATGTGTGATGATCCCGTAACTGTTGCATTGCTCCATGAATTGGATTTTGTATTTTCAACAGTCTGTTGCTGTTTCTCAAGTTTTGCCAACTTTAATTCAGCTTCCATGCATTCAAGTACATTAAACCATTCAGAATATTGCAAATGTTTATTTGACAATGCAAGTTGGTAACTAAAATCCATAAACCAACTACAGCAAATATTCTTGAGTCTAGCAAAAATTTTTACCTGAAACACAGTTTTCTACAAGTTGTTTATGAATACAATCTACATATGATACATAGGGACAACAGCAATTAACATTGGAATAATCAAAACATTTTATTAAACTTTTCTCTAAACTACAACATGAGCATCAAAGTACACATTTACATGCATTGAAACTTTACTTTATCCATTAGAAATTTGTTTTTTGTCCTAATCTATTACAGGGAAGCAGCAGCTTCCATTTATAATGAAACTGATTCAAGACTTTATACTAATGTTTTCGGTTGCACATTACATTGGAAATAAAACAAATTATCACATCTTAAAAATCACCTAAAATTTAAGTATTTTTGAAAACCACCGAAAAATTTTTAAAATCATTTCTACAGTTTTTTTGATGTTGTTATTCTGAAAGCTCTGGAAGTTAGGCAGCCATGATCTATGAATCAGGTTGCCAAACACTAGTTTCTCTGTGCTGAAAAGCAACACATCAGGTCATTTCAGGCACATAGCACATTTAAAAAGGTCAAAATCTGGAACAACANCCATTCGGAAAATAGCAANAAAAACATGTTGGTGGACTAATTGTGATAAACTGACAATGAATATATGCATGAAAGTCATCATTAGTGAGTATTTACAAAGTTACATGCAATCAAAATGTCACCTTGTATGAGGTACCTTCACATACCATGCACAGCCACAACATTGAACATGGTGATGGCAAAGTTGTGTGAGAACTGCTGAGTCATTGCACTGTTTTCAGAAGAACACCAACAAATGATATTAGGTTAAATTTTAACATATCCCTAAAACTCTTAACTCTGAACGCTAATCCTAAACACTAACACCTAAATAGTAATTTATCTAACTATCCTAATCCTACCAAACTCAAATTCACAGTGGGCCAAAATAAAAAATTTGGTTCAAGCCAAGGGCTGAACTTGCTGCGCTACAGTACACTCACTGGCCCTCACTGCACGCAATTGCACTCGCAGAGCATTGAGGGCCTTGCAATATTATGGTGGTGCATGCAATTATACATGCACGCTAGTTGTAATAATATCGTCCCATGGGCCAAAAGCAATTCATTCGCGGGTTGGCTCACGGGCCTTGACTTTGACGCATATTTTACAAGACTGTAGATACAATGAATCAACAGTTCCTACATAGTGTTGGTTGCCACCACCACATGTTGATGTTGTTGCTATGCATTGCATGTTAGCATAGCTGAAATGGTGAAGGTACGTACTTATAAAGTGGTGAGGTGATGTGCATAACTTCATTAATACTCATCAATGATGGCTTCTACTCATATATTAATTGTCAGTGTGCCATGACACAAGTCTGCCAACATGTTTTTCCACAATTTCTTGAATTGGTGTTGTCCTAGAATTGACCAAAAAACAAGGTCTCTAACTACAATACATTTCTTAATAAAATGAATAATGGCTTCAGTTGGATTTGAAAGCACTGTGTGATAAGCGTTTTCATATCTTTTTCTTTTAACTTGAAGACACTGGTAGATGTATTTGTAGTTGCTCTTTAATAGCTGCATTGCTTAATTTCCTCACAATAATATTTTTGTTAAGCTCCACAAGTCAAACAATCGAGTCTGGCAGTTTAAATGGTGCTTGCACTAAAGCAGAGATTAGCAGCACAAGATGTGGGCTGCTTCCCCAGACACTCATCCATCAACTCCATTCTCAAAAGGTCATTGACCCACATTGATCTCCTCTGTCTTGGAGCCTGTTGGCTTGACAGAGGATAAAAGGAGGCCCGATGGTCTGACTCTGAACCCTTGGTACAGGGGCAGGAATCTCATATGGGACGTAACAGTTGTGANAACCTTTTCTCCAAGCCACTACATAGTCAGCGTCACTAAACCAGGCAGTGTAGCAACTGATGCTNCAGATCAACAAATGCTGACAATACAATGACNTCCTTGACATTTTAATACTCTCAAACAGTTGCAATTGAAACCATTGGTGTGTATCAGAGTCCTGTGCAGGTTGAAAATTTGTGTCCGCTCCTTCCTCGCAAAATTTAAACCTGCCCCGCCCCAGTTTGAGAAACCTTGCCAACTCCCAACGTGCACCTGCCTCGCAGACCATTCCACACTTTTTTGGTCTCAAACCTGCACCTGTCCAAAAATTACTAAAAACTCATAACTAGGGCAAGTTTTCGTTGCAATAAAATCGTGAGAAATATGCATTTATTTTTAACAAAAATTGCAGCAAAAAGTTGCATTTATGCACAGGCATTTTAAACAACAGTCATTTACTCAAGCAATTTATTTCCATATAATGCTAAATATTTCCAAACATTACGTAGGGAGAAATGGCGATCATCTGCCAACAGTCTGCATAGCATAAAACTTTGCTCCACAGTGCATGAAGTTGCTTGGCAATTTAACAATTTGGCCTACAGTTCTGGACTGATGTTTGTTTGGCTGGGTCATTTCTACAATTGTTTTTAGGTCATTATTCAGTTCAAATTGGTTATCAAAGACTACAGAACTATACTGAAATAGTTCTCAAGCATGTTTTTCAAATCACACTTTTACATTTTGCGCAATAGGCCTACTTGATAAAAGTTGCATGTGAAAAAGGAAAGAGTAGCAATATAAAATTCCTGCAACCAGCTCATCGCACTACAAAAATTATGAGTATTTCAAAAGCTGTTGGAAGCTGTAAAAAAGATGAAAAACTTGTCCTACTCACAACATCTAAAGACATGTCTAACAAGCAACAAAATCAAGCTACTTTTCTTTTTCATTGATTGACAACCATACCAAAACTTTCTACAGATCTGATCTTTCACAGTCAACAGATTTGACGTGATAAAAAATGTTACAGAAGCAGACCTATTGAGGCATTTAACGCTAGATTTTAATGAGTTGAACTTCAACACATCTGAACAAAACAAGCAGAGAAAACATATAACAAAAGTCGACTGGACAGTTCAGTATAACAAAAGTCGACTGCACAGTTCAGCGTCACTTCGACTGACGATCACACAACAAAACGGCACCACGTCAACTTCTAATCAGCGCCGCGCCATCAAGCACAAATCGCTGTTCAAGCGGGGCAAGGGCAAATTCCTCACCATCTCNCCAACAAATAAAAATAAGCAAAAGAGTAAATGCTCCCGGTTAAACCGTCCATTCCCCNTAACGGTCAGGGGGTCGCCGCTGTCGCGTTGAACGTCGCAACATGGGTACAGGCAAATCACAGTTTGACGCTGGTGCCGTCGTCAGGCACTTCAAGTTCACTGTCACGTGGAGTTGCGCCGGAATCACAGACGTCAGCTGAGTCGGCGTCGAGTGCTTGCGAACCCTCGGAGTGCTCAAGGACAGGCGCCTCAGACGGGCGTTGGGTTCGGACTTCATGTGGTCGCGGGTAAGGAGCCAAGTCAGACGTTGACACAGTGCTCTCTTGTCCA
>JGI24158J21664_10015015_pt1 | contig 10120 bp, 10 predicted proteins | sample Ectturendosymbi3_FD_21664 | JGI IMG/M metagenome (IMG submission 21664) | reverse complement strand
GCGGAAAAGATCTCTGTCATTGAGCAGCTAGCCTATAAGAACAAGGCTTTCATCATCGTCCTACAGGAGACCCACTGCACAACTGCAGATAAGCTAGTGATTCCCAACTTTTCACTTGCTGGGTCTGTCCTGAGCAGGAACTACGGCCGTGGAACGTTTGTCCATGAGCGGTTGGAATGATCACTGGTCGTTCAGTCTCCAGAACTATCAGACACTGAGTGGTTGTGCGTAGACGTAGCAGGATACAGATCATTAACATCTACAAACCTCCACGCTCACGACTCACACCAATGGCCATCCCGACGTTCCCACACCCCAGTCTGTATGTTGGTGACTTCAACTGCCAACATGTCAACTGGCGTTACACCAACATGTCAACTGGGTTACACTTTGACGGTGAAAGCCTGGACGCCTGGGCAACATCCAACAACCTTCGTCTGTTATATAACCCAAAGGAAACAGCCAGCTTCTTCTCACCGATGGAACGTCGGCACCAACCCAGACTTGGCCTTTGCGAGTTTCGGCCGGGACAGCTGACTGCCGGACAGACGTGTCCTAGGAAAGTTCCCGATGTCACAATATCGGCCCTCCCTTATAACGCCACCGAAGCTCAAGGTTCCTGCCCACAGTGATCCGGTGAGGCATTGGAACTTTCGCAAGGCTGATTGGAGGCACTTCAGCCTTCTCACTGATGAATCTGTTGAGAGATTGCCACCTCTGGACACGTTAAATATCGAGAGGGCATACCAGGATTTTTGCGAGAGCCTACTTTCTGCAGCCAGACAATGCATCCCACGTGGCTGCTATGTGCCACACTGGGACAAAGAGTGCAAGACCCTCTATCGCTCTTTCACCCGAGCCCAAGAGGGAACTGACTCTGACAGAGACGCTGCGTATCTCGAATTGAACAGAAGCAGGAGCGATGGGAGGAAGCAGCAAATTCCATCAACTTCTCACATTCTAGCCGCAAGGTGTGGAGAACCCATCAACGAACTAACTGGCAGATCTGGACGCTCCTTTCACCAGTGCCCCATCTCGGCAAACTCCATCGCCGCGCAACTTGTGAAGAACGGGGCACACAAGACCGGGGATCACAAGCCCACCAGGCTGGTCAACAAGGAGCTGTCCGACCTATGGAAGACNCCAACACCCAGGGGCGGCCTTAAGGCGATGCAGCTGCATTGGGCCNGGTGCCATGGTGTTCAGGTAGATTGTTCATATTTCCAGATACCCCTTGCGTTCNAGTATTCAGAAGAAACGGNTTACAAATCNCNTTGTTAACAAACAACCCTCTCATTAGCCTAGCNATGAATTTCCTCTATTATCGAACGTTAGCAAACGTGCTCAGTTCTTGTGCTAGGGCTTTGCATCTNTGCTCTGCCATGGTCGTTTTACAGGCCCGTAACCAGCTTGAGACACTAGGGGGATGAAGTGTTTTCTAAGAGGGGCCCAAATTTTTGAACGATATCCACCGGTTTTAAACTATACCCAACAAATTTTTCTAGAGGGTAAGAAAAACATTTTGGGGCGATACCTGCGCCCCCATGGTTACGGACCTGTCATACAGCATGGTTGACTGAACACGATGACATCATAAAAACCACTGCTCAGAGGGGCCCCGCACCTGCTAGAGCTGGCTCTGCCAACACCTGAGGGTCACAGTATCTCTGAACCCTTAAGCCCGGAGGAGTTTGCTGCTGCCCTCAGACGCCTGAAGCCAGCAAAGTCTCTGGGATTTGAGTCCTTCTTCGCGGAGTTCATACTCCACGCTGGGTCGGCTCTCAAATCTTGGTTTTGAGAGTCGAAATCTTCGACTTCCTCAGTTCCTGCATGTGCCAACTCAAAATTCCAAAGATCTGGAGTAGAGCACTAATAGTTGCGATCCCTAAGCCAGAAAACCCATTGGGGACCCAAATAGTTACCGTCCCATATCGCTGCTGTGAGTGCCTTTTAAAATCCTTGAGAGACTCATCTATGCTCGTGTCATCCCAATCATCGACTCACTGCTCCCTCGGGAGCAGGCGGGCTTTCGTCACGGGAGGTCGACCGTGGATCAGGTCACCTTGCTGACACAGGACATCAAGGACAGCTTTTCAGCTAAAAAGAAGGCTTGAGCTGTACTTGTCGACCTCACAGCAGCCTACAACACTGCATGGCACCGCTGCCTCACCTGCAAGCTGCTGCAATTGCTGCCTGATAGACACATAAATCACATGATCATGGAGATGTTTAGCAGTCGCAGCTTCACCCTCACCACCGGAAACGGCATAAGCAGCAGGTTACGACGCCTCAAGAACGGCGTCCCACAGGGATCTGTCCTGGCGCCCCTTCTCTTCAACATCCACATCGAGGACCTGCTAACTACCGTCTCCAAAACGTATGCATATGCTGACGATCTAGCAATCATGCATGCTGATGGAGACTGGCAGGCAGTGGAAGTATTGCTGACCAAGGATATGGCAACTGTAAGTGAATACTTCCAGACTTGGAAGCTAAAGCTCAGCACTACAAAAACGGTGTCGGCAGTCTTTCACCTCAACAAGATAAGTAAACATGAGCTTAAAGTCATATACAACAACTAAACCCGGCCCTTCTGCTCCGAGCCCAAATACCTTGGAGTAACGTTGGACAGGTCGCTCACGTACCGCTGACACCTTGAGTCACTTCGCAAGAAGCTGACATCACGCGTTGCGCTCCTGAGGCGGTTTGCTGTCTCCGGCTGGTGTGCTGGAGCAACAACTCTGCGAATACCCACCCTAGCCCTGGTACATTCAACCGCAGAGTACTGCACGCCTGCTTGGTGCCGCAGTGCTCATACCCGCCTCATCGACGCCTTGCGAATTGTGACTGGATGTCTGCGTCCTACACCAGCGGACAACCTTCCAACCCTCGCAGGCATCCAACCTGCTGAGCTTCGTCGCAATGGAGCCACACTGTCTCTACCACGCCGTGCCATGGAGCCTGGACATCTGCTCCACTCAGTGCTCACCCGTCCATCGAGTGCAAATGCACGGCGCCTGAAATCGATACACCCATTTGTACCCGCGGCACAACAACTCATCAGTTTATCTGACAACAACAACATACGTGCGGCGCAGTGAGTGGATTACCAATGGAATGTGGAGTGGACGGATAGCCCCACAAGACTCCGCATTTTCCTCCCCGACACCGGCACCCACCCCCCGAATGACTCTCACAAGAAGAGCCTGGGTCCGGCTTAACCACCTCCGCACCGGTGTTGGACATTTCCGCTCCTGCTTGTACAAATGGGGTATGGCCTCCTCTGCGGCTTGTGAGTGTGGTGCAGAAGAACAAACCTTCGACCATGTTGTCCTCCAGTGTCCTATCCATCGACCTCTCCACGGACTGCATGGCCTGGCGGTGCCGGACGATGAGAGAATGAATGGCTGCTCAACACCTGCCCCGAGATCTAGTGCGGCCAAGCAGTGGTTTCAACAACTCGCTCAAACGAAAAAAGAATGCCCCGAATTGCCATCTTCCTCTTGTGCTTGCCTAAGCAGTTAAGGCGAAACAGATACCTGCAGCATAACACACTACCGCAAAATTCACACGTTGTCTGATTTTCGAGGTCAATATCATAGATCAGTTTTAAGTGCTCCACATCCACTGAAGGCTCCGAAGATTACAATAGCGATTTAGCCTATACGCAAACTAGACTGCGTTACCTTCATAACTTTGCAAAATGCCCTACAGCTCATTTCCTTTTGTCTAACGCAACAGTCCACGACTTATTCAAATGCTCTTGTATTGAAGAGGCAGTAAAAGTCAATAACAACTTTGCTGTAGACGCCAAAGTGATGCTTTATTGACTACAAAAGAAATAACGTTATCCCTTTTACAGGTGAGAAAACGTTTTTCTATTCTTACATGTTTGTTCAGCAATTGTTGAAATAACTTTGAAAAAAATTGTTCAACATATTTACGAAAATGTGCATTGTAATGATGGTCTTAACTAGTTCTAGAGCTAGCTTTTCACATCTTCAGTGCAGTTATACTTATACAGGCTACTAAAGGCAGTGGAAGTGTGTTGCAGTTAAAACCCTTTTAAGTCTCGCGCCAGCCACTTTTTTAACTAAGGTAGTTATGATCGGCCATAACTTCTGAACGGATTGAGCTAGAGAGTCAGTGAAGACATCACTGGATCTGTGAGACTGCGCCACATCTTTTGCAGCATGTCGCGCACCTATGACGTCAAGTTAGAGAAAAACCCGTTTTACGCGTAGGCTAGAAAACCTAGCTGCGTTCATTCAAAAGACTGTAGAGCAGAATTTTTTCAAGGAAAATGTTAGGTCCCGGTATGGACCCGATTCTCTGATTCTAGGGACCCGATTTTCTCTAATTCTGGGGACCTGATGATAAGTTTCTCTGATTCTAGGGACTCGAATCGGGTCCCTAAAACACCTTAAAAAACCTGCTGTAGAGCCTAAACAAAACACGTTGGAAATAAACTTTCTACATAAAAAATGTCGGCAAAGACCTTACCTTTGCAATGGCGATCAAAAAAGTTGAAACTTTTTGGTGGGGATTCCTAGAGGTCGAAAACCGCAGGTTTCGTTTTTTTGCAGTTCAAGCCACTTTTCTGCCAGCCAGTACCCACAAACCCAACCAAATTTGCATAAAAGGTGTATTTTGGTATTTTACAACAACCCACCAAATTTCAAGCCAAATATTGACAGGAAAAATTTATTCTTGAAAAAATTCAAGATTTCTTGGTCTATTTTTGGCCATAACTCCCCAACCCCTCCCAGGCTAATCAAGGTCTCTAACGCTTCAGAATAACTCCTAGAACATTTGAAGCCACACGCCAAGTAATTACCCCTGTATTTTGTTCTTTGGACCCCAAAACGTGATCTGGAAGTCAATTTTCCTAACCTACACATCTTTCCCCCCTAATTTACACCCCCAAAACGACCCGATCCGAATTTTTTGTAAAAATCCTCTTTTGGGTATTCCGGTGTCAAGCGAAATTTCTGACTTCATGCCATGTACGCATGCACAGAGTAATATTCTACCTATCAAATTCGCTGACAAACCTGATTATTAGGGCTTAGGGATTCGTGTTTAGGTAAGTGTGTCGGGTTAGGGTTTGGGCCAGGGTGAGAAAAAGAAGAATAATTGAAGTCTTAAACAAAGTTCAAAAATTTCCAGTGGTTAGAGTTGTTTCTGTACATTAGCTTGTTGTGGGTACCTGACATCTAACCAAAATGTTTTAATTTACACAACGCATATCAAAAAAGCAATTGCAAACTTTGTTTCATTATTCTGAGAAGCAAAATTACTGACAAACAGTAACAGGTCAGAAATTTCGCTCGACACCAGCGATCGGCGAAGCGCAAAAACCGGATTGGAAAGGCTAAACGAGGTGCGGGGAACGTGTTTTTGTATTTTATCTGAAAATTGCCAAGAAATCACTACGGCAAATGCACAAATATGGATTTTTATCAAAAATTTCAAATTTAAAGGTATATTTTTGTCACGTCCATTGGATTCCTTGCTGTCTCCAGCATCCAGGGATGTTTTCATTGGCTCTCTAGCCCTATTCGTGCAGGAGTTATGGCCGATCATAGCTTCTTTGGTCAAAAGTGGCCGGCGCGGGACTTAAAGGACTTTACAAAGCTTATTCAATACTCAAATAGTAAACGTAAAACCTAGTTTAAAGGTGAAATAGAAGCAAAATGTAGTGAAACAACCTTGGAAACGAACTATGTGGTCTTATTTTTTCCATCACGCAACTCAGTGTACAGCAGCAGCACGGACGTATTGGTGATTTCATTGTGAAGTCATTGCGAAAACGTTCCCTGCCGGTGTACGAGATCTCGTACTTTGAAATCACGCATTGAGCCGCTATTTTCGTGCCACTTTGCAACTCCATAACTCGCCAACCGATTGTGCTAGAGAGCTGTTCAAATGCTCAAAAGATGCGGTAAGTCTTTTGATTGCATTGAAAAAATTTGGGAAGTTTTGGATTTCAGTTTTTTTGGGGTGACGTCATAAGTGGGGTAGGTTTTGGGCCATTTTGGCCCTGGTTACCTGGTCCTGGACGCCAACCGCTAGAGGGAATTTTTGACCCAAGTTTTATTGGAAACTTGGCTATAATCAGAGTCTTTTGAGCGTTTGATTGACTTTCTAGCGTTTCTGGTTCAAAACGTATGTCCTAAAAACAACAAAAAATCGATAATTGACTAATTAATTATGTTTTTAGTGGTTTGGCGCGCACAGTTTGGTAGTGCAAACGAGCTTAGTTAGTCCATCGCCACTACTGGATTTTTATCATCAGTAAAGCACTCACTTTTACCATGGCCGTGACATGCAATTATCGAATGCCTTCAAAGCAACACAAGCCCAAGATTTTTGAAGATTTTGTCCAACTATTCCCATCTACTCAAATTTTTTTGGCTGTTTTCAAGTAAAAATGGTACAAGCTTTAAATCTACACAAAATTAGAAGCGTTTGGCTCTAGATTACAGGCCCGCAACCAAGGGCGTCAACCGGACAATCGCTCCGCCCCCGAAATTTTCAGAAGCATTTTGAAACCGCCAAAAATTTTTTAGTTGTTAGCCACAACTTACAATCATTTTTCCCCCTGAACATGAACATTTCAGCTCGTTGCTAAAGGATGTATTCATTAGTGAGTGTCTAGCCATCTTCAACAATGGAAATTTGTTGTCTTCTGCTTAGCACTGTACGCATTACACAATACACCAGTTAACAATTTGAGTTATTTAGCACTGCAAGGAAGTATCTCTTCTTGAGGAAGATTTGAAATTAGTTTATATGATTTCAATCTTTATTGAGATAAACTGAATTTTTGAGTTGTTATAATATATCCAAAATTGGCTCCGCAAATTCTGCCAAACTTTGACGTAAAATCAACGCCACTCAAATATTAATTCATCTTGCCTAAACGTCTTTACAGTGGACAACTGTCTTTGGCTGAAAACACGCACCTTCTGTGAAAAATTCAATGCTGCCTAGGGAAACCACCCGAACCGATAGTTTAAACTAGGCTTTAGCGAAAGCAGATAACGTTAATGTACAACTCTTTAAAGTCAATGCAGCCCTCGAGAGGCAAACATTTGCTGATGCACCACCTCTAGATTGCCCTGAAACTGTTCGTTTTGCTGAATCAGCATCATTTGGCCAGAAAGCGCGGCCTGATTTTCATGCGAAGCCAGTTGTTTGGAGGCATGCACTTAACTGGCATTTCTCGAGAAAATGGTCCTTGATTGGGTCCAAGCCCTTGCTTATCAAAAAATTTGTTGGCATAAGGTGATAACTGCCAAGATAACTTTCTTTCTTGAGGAGGATCCTGAAAACTTGAACTAACCTCTTGAGTACCGCCAGGTTTTGAAGTTGGAGGCTGCAGCGTTAACCTGTAAAATATATTTGACATAAACAAGCCATAAACAAATGCAATTCATTTATTACAGCGTTATCAGCGCGTATTGATATATATAACTACAATCTGCGCTGCAATTCGATATAATTATGTGATCAAATTGCATGCCAACCCATGTTCTGTTTTCTGTGAAACGCAATATCTCCGGGCCTAGTCAGTAGATGTAGTGCTAAAAAGCTTTTGTGACGCATTAGGAGCAGTGGCATTTCACTTTTGATCAACACGAGTATCAAAAAATTTTCTATGGTATTTACATCAACAAATTTTCTGCAGTAGATAAAACTTTGCGGAGTCAAACTTTAAAATGTTTGAATTTTGGGGAACGAAAGCGGAGTCAAAAAGTGATGTTTTTGTTCGCCTCTGCTAACTAATGCCTGGAAAAATATCAACTAATCTATAACATTATCGACTTCAGTACCTTACTGCAGTGAAGCGTGGTACCAGTTCCAGTGTGCGTGTTTATTTATTAAATGATTTTGTTGCACGTTTCACAGAAAAAAGAACTATAGTGTTTTGTAGTATGTCATATAAACTGGTTACTGTACCACAAATATACCATTTTTTATATGCCTAATAAAATATGCCTAATAAAAAATGTGTATACTATGAGGTTTCAAAATATAACAAACTCCCGGTTTTTGTTATTTAAATACTCCATTTGGCAACAATAAACTTGGTAACAAACCCGGCAAGTTTCTACTACACTAATTGTTACACATGAAAGCTTTGCACTGAAGTAGGCTACACGTGGTCTGAACTAGAGGTGTGAGTCTCGTCGCGAAAGCGACCCATGGGTTGCCAGATGGTAGCAACTTTTTCGAAAAATTCCTGTTTTCTGAAAAATTTGAAAATTGCTTCTGGCACTATTTTGTTATGTCAAAAGTTTGCTATTTTTGGAAATACGTCAAATCAATCCATTAAATATTATTGGTAAATGAATACCTAAACCAGTGGTGTGGAACCTGAGCCCGTGGGCCAAATGCGGCCTGCGTGAACATTTATAATGGCTCGTATCAGAATTTTTATTACCCAAGTTAGAACACAACAGCGCGTCAAAACGAAACTCAATGACAAGCATACACATAGACAGCAAGTCAAAATAAATCTATCACTCCTTTTTCTCTCCTTATTTTTCCATTGGAAGATAAACGCATAATTTTAAGATGAAATCAATTAACGTTTGCGGCCCGTGATAGTAAATAGGTTCCCCACGCCTGACCTGAACTTTAGCAAGACTTTAACAATAAAGTTCAAGAGCAAACCTTTAAAATGTACAAGCATCTCATCTTAAAAGTCGGTGTTTCAAATTTCTTGTAACTGCTACCAATCAGGTAAGCAAGTGGCTGCCTGACAAGTTTGAAGTCCTTGAATGTTTCAAATGTTTTCCTCCGGATGTGTATTTATCGCAGACCCCATATGTTCAGTGATTTGAAGTTTAAGTGATTTTTCAATATACTCAATTGTGATGTTAATGAGGACAAAAAGCAGTATATGATTGTGCGTTTAAGTGATTGGTCTAGTTGAAATGCTATTGGCATGAGCAAGCAAAAATTGGGTGTCATGTTTATGAAGTCAAGAATGCAACCGAAAAACATCCTTATCGAATGCTGGTAAAATTGATTTTAACAAATTTAAGCCTACCCATATGCCATCCTTCTGTTGAAAGAATCTTCAACCAGGTATCTATTGTAAAATTTAAGCTGCGAAACATAACGGCGGTAAAAAGATTAAACTCACTACAGTATTTACGATTAGCACTCCATGCATGCTAAATAATTCTTGCTGCAAAGGTTTAAACGTCCTTGAGGCAATACTGCGTCGATTTAAGAGTGGTGTAATATACGAATATTTTGCACGTGCATCAGATGATATGTCTGCAAGTGAGTAATTGTTTGAAGAATTGTTGTAATCGTGGCAGTGTTACATTTACTCGCAATCCATTTTAATTGTATATTTATTATACAGTACTATTGACCTGTTGTTACTGTATTTCAGGTCTTGGTATGCTAGCTTTGTGTGCATTTCACACAATCATCCTGCAAATAATGATGAAACCGAAGTAATATATCCAGTTTGTAATTATCCAAAGTTACATGATAGGTGAGCATCGAAAAATTAATATTGCAAAAAAAACATCACTATTTTCAAAATTTTTTGCCAAAATTTGCCATAAATTCTCTCAAGCATCTGCCAATCTAGACATGGCCGCTTTTTGCGTTTTCTCGCAGAGCGCGGACCGCGCCCTAGTGTGTTGTTAACAATTATAGCCGCGTACCGCTTGGAAATATGGAGTCTCATATCGGATTTTTCAAACGAATAGTAGTAAGACTTGTTTTTGCAAACATAGTGCCGAGGAACTCACTTTCTGCTAGTAGTTATTTCTGTGTTCTTGTGTTTTAGCGCTGCCAGTGGTTCAATATACGCAAATGCGCAAGAAAGATCAGTTTATGTTTTCCCCCGTTGTGCCGCGAATGCGCTGGCATTTGGTCCTGTTTAACACAGCAGATAAGAACTGATAGTGAAACAAACCTTTCAGTTGTATGTTGCGATCTCTTTTGGAGACACGAACCCAGAATGCAGTGGAGTAATAATTAATCACGTGCCTTTGCTCAAGGCGCGACTCTTGGCTTGGCGTCCATCGCCACTGTTCTAATTTGAATCGTGGCATTTGTTCTTCGGCAGTTGTGTGAGGCATGAGTC
>JGI24158J21664_10015014_pt1 | contig 10120 bp, 5 predicted proteins | sample Ectturendosymbi3_FD_21664 | JGI IMG/M metagenome (IMG submission 21664) | reverse complement strand
ACCAATTTAGGAATTAGCGCCCTACTCTGCAGTAGTGCTGTAACAAGTGTTACGTGTTAGCTGACAATAGTGTTAAGAATGTGTCTGTAACCCTATGTGTCTGTCTTCAATGCAGTTGCAAAAAGTGTCTGTAACCCTGTGATTCCACCGGCTTCAATGCCTTGTACTACGTTCTGTTTTATCTGTTTTTATCAACCTGCGTTCTACAGAGTGTGTGTGTTCATACTATGGACTTCGTGTCTGCTCATAAACAAATAAATTAAATTAAATTAAACCGGAGCCCAAATTTCAGGCTCCGGCTTCGGCACCATGTACAAATTTTAGCTTTGGCCCCAGATGCAATCATCCAAAATTTATTGGGCTCTTGCTGCGACTCCACAGCCCATCTGACTCTTTCATTCGGATTTGTCATTATTTTGCAGCAATATAATACGATGTCGCACTGCAGTTTTTGTGTGATATCCTGTTGTCACGTTTTTTTGTTTGTTGATGTTTTGTTGCTAAGCTATTATACATATCTTATCCTTGCCGGCTGATCATAAGCAATGATTCAAATTTCCTTTAACATACAGCCAATCGGCCTGCCGCACACCACGGTATGTACCTGGCCAGAGAGGAGGTATTGAGTGCAGCAACTCATGGATTTATTAGTTGTTACGGAGATGCCCGTGGAACGGACATGGAAAGTCTCTGCTGGAGAAATGAAACTAGGAGACATGCCCCCAGACACCCTTAGCTTGGCATTATCCTTTCCGGGCCTTGTTTTTTCACATAACTCATGATTTCTGTGATTATGATTTGATACCCCTCCTCAAAAATTTCTACACACGCCAATGAGTGGGGCCCCGCTGTGGCGGGCCACATGCGGCCCGCGGGCCTGTAGTTGGACCACACTGATATAATTAATGCAACATCGGAATATAGACTTGTATTCTTGTATCGCTTGTGAATCACAATCTTTCAAACGAGTATTTTAATTAAAACAAATCTTTGTCATCACAGGGGGCCCCCTTGGACAGAAGGGCCCGGGGCAATTGCCCCCGTTGCCACCCTCGGCCCTGATCACAGCCTCTATTTTTCAGGTGCAGTGATTGTTGCATGACTGTTCATGCAGGCGACACAGTGCAAAGTCTCTTCTCCTCAAATGCACGCGCAGCAGCGCCTTCACGTGGTGCCTCTTGTTTCTGAAATAGTTGCTGAACCAACGGTGCGACCGTTTCGGTATAACGGAATGTTCTCTGGCTGCTACCAACATGAAATACCAAACAACGATTTAATGTCAGTACCATCCCGCATCGGAGGCCGCGTACGTGAGCTGCTTGTGACAACGGTGGAATGAAATTTAGTACCTCAAAGACGGAGGTATCATTTCTCTCCAGAAACCTAAGTCAGTGCACACTGAAAGTAAGCGGCAATACACTCACGCAACAGGTGAAGAGTTCCAAGTACCTCGATGTACATCAGTTATTCACGAACGAACAAAGGAAAACAAGGAGATTGATNCACCGGTTGGTAAAGCAAGCACCACAAATTTGCATAAGATTCAATGTTCCATAAGCTTTCAAACACNGCTAATCGCTCATTGTTTTAATTCTCGCTTATGATCACAGACCTTGGATAATAACTGAAAAAGATGTATTTCCAGCACGCGTAGCAGAAATTAGATTTTTGCCAAAAGTTCCAGACGAAACGCACAGCTACAAAATTCGTAAAGCCCCTGTTTTCCAACCACTTATCGGAATAAAAAGAATAAAGAAAGCCCAGCTACGATGATTCGACCACGTGACCACAATACCTCAAGAAAGGCGAAGCAAATCCCGTTGGATGCGCTCAAGGGAAAGCGACCTAGAGGTTGCACAAGCGCTAGGAGGCGTGATCTTATCTCTGACCTGAATTGGACTAGTCCTGGTGTGGAAATAGCAAACTAACAGATGTTGCTAAACACCATAAAGCATTTCAAAATATCCAGGAGCTGAGACGCCAGAGAACTTTCTTTGAGGAAAAATGGGTGTGCAAAATGAGTGACGTTTAATGCACTTAAAAAATCTTTCATACTGTATTTTGAATATTATATAGAACAGTGGTACCGAAATTTTTGAAAAAAGGCCACGTGTGATGATGTCAAGGTACCTGAGCGACTGCACTCCCTTTGATATTTTTTACGGTTGACTTAGTCCATTGGTTCATAACGTTTTAACGCCGCAATGCCCCGAAGTAAAATCTGCCTCAATCTGTGTACCCCTTTTCAACAACGTTTAACAGAAAAAATTGAAGAAATAAAGCAGAACTGGTAAAGTACTATTCAATAGAGTAGTGAGGAAAAAGGTCACTGCAAAAAACACATTAGAATGAGGGCTTGAGTCCAGATTTAGAGTTTATCTACCAACACTGTTGAATATCCCCAACATGTAATCTCAATATCCCCTGGGGGTATTGAGAACCCATGGAATAGTCTGAGTGTTTCTTTTAAGTCTTTTTAGGATTTGAGATGAGACCCCTTAGCGACAGGCACAACACAATCTGAAATCGAAACTGCGTGCCATGTGAAATGTGCTGGCTGGCCGCATTTGTCCCGCAGAATCCACATCGGGTACCCCTGTTCAAGACGATTTACTTTTCCCAAACTTAGAATAAGAATTTTGTGTTGGACCCAAGTCTTACCAATGTGTACTAACAGAAGAGGTTTCGGACAGCGAAAGGTATCTTCAGGTGGTGCGGAATGTGCACGTTGTGTACCATCCAGCTCCTACCGTCACTCATGCAGATAATGACCCAGATATGTGTTGGGATTTTTTCACGTTATCAAAAATTTCACTTTCTTAAGTTTTCATATTTGTTTTCGTTGAAAGAATGTTCGTCATCTTTTTTCAAGATTTTGCAAACGCGTCATGCCCTCTTTCTGTTGTCAAGGCATACCCGAGGTGGTCGGATTTTCGCGTCATGTAGCAACTAATCCGATTAAAGCTTAGTTTGTACAATTAAGTTCGGTTCCTCGGGGAAGCTTTGATGTATTTGATCAGGAATGCTACATTAAAGATTTTCAGACATTTTAATTAATCAAACCTCATTGCTGGTCGATGATCGATGGATTTCGCATCAGCTTGTCAAGATTAAGTCCGCTTGGTCTGTGGCTTTGAAGCAGTTGAAAGCTGTTGCGGATGGCATGCTCAGGTAGGTCTGAATCGATTTTCTTCCCGTCAGGTTGCAGCTATACCGATTTAACCACAGGTTTGTCAAATTAGGGTTGCCCTGTCGGCAGTCATGAAGGTGCTGTCATTCTTTATTTTGTTTTTTGATGCATCGAAATACAGTAGTATTTCGTCATAAAACATCAGCTCTGCAAAAAAAACAGTTCTACCAGTTTGACGGACACTACTTCTGCGTCATTTTGTCTTCAGTCATGCCCTTTTAATCTTTATTCTGCTTTCAATTTTTATCGTTTCATGTAGCGACATTATTTTTCTTTAATCAAACTGGTCGCATGTTAACAAACCGGGGGCTAAAGCAGAGTGCACGTTGTTTGCAAAGCGAAATCTCTTCATAGACAACTGCCTTCATATCGCAGCTAGTACTGCTAACTTCGTTTCCGTAGCAAACTACCCTGAAAAATATCAGAACTGTCCAGTTTTACGAAAACAAACAAAAATCGCTCACTACGATGGCAGGCAGCATCAAACCAGTCAGACCGAATCAGCCATATTTCACAAAAACGGGAAGACGCTATATTTGCCAATCTGCAAAAGACCGCAGGACTGCTGGCTGTTGCAGCAACTACGGGAAAGCACGTTGCGCTGAACAAAAAAATTTCGAAGTGCTTATGTGTGTAAAGTGCCACCAGTAAACAATATTTTGTCACTGACTTTGCACGTTGTTCGTACTCATTTTCAGCGTTTGTGTTTTTGTATCTCACCTATCGTTGGTCATGCGTTCATTTCATTATAAAGATATCCCTGAAAATATTTCCATTTACTGCTATAACTTCACTTCCTTGCTTCACGCTCCCTTAACCCAGAACCCATTGGGAGAAAAGTTCTACGTGGGTCGCATGCGACCCAGTTAGGTAATGATTCGCTTGGGACCTGATGTAATAATAATTACTGGTGAACAATACATTTTAAAGTATCATTGCCTTGTTATCTTTTTGTGACAAGAAAATTTGTAACAAGAGCTTAAAAATAGTTTGCCTTGTTTTCGGATAGGTCTACGTACATTAACGTTGTCACAAACCCAGGACAAGCATTTTCACTTGTCCTAAAACAGTGGTTAAGCAAAGTCAATTGGCCCAACAAAGCTTAGGTTCAGCACGACGCAAACATCTGACCTGCGTGGGCATGCCTTGACAAAGAAACAGTTCATGAGCACACGAGCCGGTTGCAGAAATACGCAAATTTATCAAAAGTTCATAAACTAAAATCATGAAACTGAAAAAGTTACAAAATATGAATACTGGAAAATATATGCAAACTGGAAAAATATGTGCGTCAGTGTCTGAATGACAGTATAATTTAGAAGGCACCCAATGTGCACCACCTGACAATGCCTCTTGATATCCGCTTCGATTAAAACTCAGTGATGAGAACATTAGTAATTAAAAAAGTAGGCTTTTAATAAATTTGCAAAACAAAGTTGTATCAGATCCCATGCTTTGTCATGAATGCGAACTTATTTGTGATCCCACCAAGGCAGACTTTCAAGATGCAGTACTTAATACTTAGAATAATAGCATCCGCTAAACCTGTTTAACTCGTTTGTCAAGACGCTGTTGCTGATTTCAAGACATAGCAACATTGTTGAGCCTACTTGGCAGCTGGATTAATTAATAAGGTTCAATGTTATTATCACGCTATCTGCTTTTTTAATGAGGAATGTTGTCATCAGGGTGGGTTAGAATCAAGATAAGCTTGGCTATCCGAAAATTAACATTCTTTAATTGTACAAAAAAAAGACTACGAAAGAACACTGAAATGGAGTTGTAACTAAAATTATGGTCTTGAATCTTTCATTGTTTTTCTGCAGTCATACTTAACTCTATGGAGAATCTCGCCGATTTCTGCTTTGGATTCTTTGATAAAATTGCAGAAACGCATCATACGTAACGATAACGTATAGTAGCAATACCCTTCGTTCTTATCGTTGCTATCTAAATTGAATTTAATGACATTGCGCGGCGTTTCAAGATGGAAACAAGCACATGTTAACTATAAAATAATAAGATAAACTATCTTTAGAAAGTTTTTCATTTGTGGATTGTTTTTGTACTGATAGTTTCATTTTCATGTTCAGATTTAAACGATAGTTTTATGGATGAGTTCGTAAACTTCGCATCGTGGATCTTCAACACAAGATATCTTAGAGTGAAAACACTTTTTGGTAAAAATGCCACTGGAAAAGAACTTGCCGATTATCTGTCTCAGTTCAACGTCGCCCAGGAAAACATTCTTCGCGTTGAAAATTTATATGAGGTAAACTCCACACGAAGCGTTTCAGGTTTTTCATAAAAATGTAAAGTTTTGTACAGAAACTTAACTAATAAATTTAGTCATGTGTGTAGCAGTTCTCTGAAAGCTTTTAACCGAATATGTGCGTGATTGGAAATTTGCTAAATGCATCTGGTTATTTTAGCAGTGTTTTCAATTTAATAAATCAAAGACGCATTGTTACCATTTTGGACAACCTTTCTGTATTAGAAGAAAGTTTGAAAGCCCATTGCCTATTGTTTACTTTTACTTATTTTTTAAAAAAATTTCAAACATATTGATTCGTCTTCACTCTTCTGCAACGTTTGGCTTTTGTGACGACAAAATGTTTCTCATAAGATGTAAAAGAGGTGAACAACTTCTATTTGGCGTAGGAATAAACGTGTTTGCAACATCACCATTTGCTTTTGTTAAAATTGTCGTTTCAATTCTAAATTTGAATGTGTATATTAGTATATAGATTCCGTTACATTGGCAAGTTGCAACAAAATATTCTCTGATTTGCACTCATTTGTCATAGAACAATGAGTTTTGCATATTTTATGCGCATCCTTTTCCATTTTCAAACGTTGTTTATATGACCAGAAAAAAAACAAACACTCATCCACAAAGCCAATGATTTTGTGCGTTACTTTGAAAATATGAAACATGTTTTGCTAAACAACTAGCAAAAGTGTTATCGCTTAAAAGTACATCAAAACGTTTCTGCTACTGAAATGACATTTGGAACAAATTATAAATGTAATGCAAACAACTATCTTCAAAAATTGTCAATATACCAGAAAAATAACGCGCAACGTTAAATCAAGATATAAACATCCGAATCTGCACAAACAATTATTTCTGATGCCAAGTTTTCCAGGCAGCTCTAATCTTTATTTTTCTTGAAAATTTGTCTTAAAAATGAGTTCCACGAATACTTACATAAAAGTCATAATAGATTAGGTGCTGAACACATACGTGTTGAACAATAGTGCATCATATTTAGGACACGTTCTGCAGTAAGAACAGTAAAAATTACTTTCTTAAAATCATGTCTGCGGGATTCATGGTAGAAAGGACCGAAACCATTGTCCGCCTATCCTGTAAAGCACATTGATAACGCAATACAAAGTCTCTCCTTTTCAGGTGTAGCGATTGATGCATGACTGCACTTGCAATAGACACAATGTAAAGACTCTCCTTCATAACTGTGCCCGCAGCAACGCCTTTGGGTAGTACCCAGGGGTGTAATGGGGCGGTAACGCATGGGAACGGCGTTCCCACACCTTTTTCACGATTTTCACGTCAATGAGTTTGAGGTTGTTTCAAAATAGCTATTTTTTGGATGCGTTCCCACGCCTATTTTGTTAGCACTACATCCCTGGTAGTACCCCCTGCTATTGCAAAAGTTGTTGTATATAGCGCGACGGGTTTGCCCAACGGCATAATTTAAGCGACTGCTAAAACATGAAATGCCCATAAACAATCAAACCCATCACGCATCAGCCGTCGCATGCATGACAAAGGACGAGTATTTCACAAACCTTCTGAACCCAGTCGCTTCCACACCATTGCACACAGGAAGTGCATTTGGGGAGGAAACTACCATCACTGTGAATGAAATCTTCCAAGCTGTCAAAACACTGAAGGCCAGGAATAAATTATTGAAACTTAATCGTCTTAAGTTTCATAAACTTAATAATTAAATTGTTGAAAATTAATCGTCAAAAACCTTTGCGTTTAGCGGGATTAGGTTTCTATAACTCTCTTTTGCAGTTCTTTCCATTGGTATTGATGGATGATTTTGAACGACGTTTTGAAAGCTATTTTGCTTATCGTTGAAGACATGGTGTCAACTATGCCAGACATATCTATTCTGTCATATACATTTTTGCGAAATAGCACAGTAATTTTAAGTTCTTTGTCAATGGCTAATTTTTGAGCATTGTTTTTACAAATATATTACAAAGAGTAGAGCTTCACATTCATGCATTACATACAGATCCTTATCCAGTGACATAGCAAGGGTCAGTCCTACAACGTTATGAGAACTCACGATGCGCAGTCTGTTTGAATAAGGTTTCCGATGCGTAGTGTTATACGTTGAATCGATTTCATATTGAAATATGCTGATTGTTACACACTCTTCACTTGTGTGAAGACTATAGGTACTTGCATGCAAATAGGTGCAAGTTTGAATCATCGCAAAAGGATGAAAGAAAATCCCATTCGGATGATTCCTAGAAAGCTTACAGAAAACTTTTAGCTTCAGTAGTTTGTAATTTAAATCACGAAATAACAAAAATGCAACAGCAGGGAAAAAGAATAATACCAAAGAGCAGAATTTAATTGCATACTAATGAAAATATATGAACATTAAAAACTTCAGTTTTGCAAATTGATGTGAACTAACATATTTTTTATCAGAAGGGTTCGCGAAATAACTTGTGGTTCAACTGCTCAGTGAGCCCTGTTAGTACCACAAATCAATTTTTGATTGAGGACGTTTGACATTTGATGAAGGGAAAGTAACACAAATGAAAAGCATGCCCAGGGACGCCGGAACGGGGGTGTATTACGGGGGCACTGCCTCCCCTGCCCTTTGAAAGGGGGGTAACGGGGGCAGTGACTTAAATGACAGCTACGGCCGTCGCTTCCTGTCCCTGCATTCCTGATGAAGTATTCTATGCATGGTCGGGACACAGAAATGAACTGAACTAACGGGGCACAGGTGCCCTTACATAATAGTATCATAAGTAATTTCATGATTTATCAATGTTGACTTGAAACAAATTTATTGCAGCTATTCGCGCCTACACAAAGTTAGAGAGGATTTCCATAATTTCTGTTGTTAGTTTTGAGGTCAAATCATTTCTGAACATGTAAATGCAGACAGAATGACTATTATGGGTGCACTTTTACACTGAACTCAAGCAAACAGTTTTGAACTCGTGGTAGGTCAAAACCATAGGCATTTGACCCCTGTCTGGAAATTACGACTAAGAATCTGGTGATTTTGGGGCTGATATAGTGATTTTTCACTGTAATCTAGCGATTTTTTGCGAGGCATATGTCGGAAGATCGGATGTCTTGTTTCTAGCTTTTCAGGCAGTTTTTCTGAGAAACAGTTGATTACATGAACCGTTGTGTGAATATTTCCACCTACAGAACAAACAAAATTTTATAAACTCACTTTCTTGTTGTTTTCACTTCTGTGCTGTTAATTGCCGCAATGTTGGGTGTGATCTTATCTTCATTTCTTTGCAGGATCAGTGCAGCAGAATTAAATGCTAGGTTAATTGATCTGAAATACTTGGTTAGTGTTGTCGCTTTAAGCTCTTGAAGAAAACCTGAAAGTATCCGAGCTAAGATTTTCCACGCTTCAGCATGATCTATTTCAACAAACTTGCAAATGGTCTTAAGGTTTTTAGGCGATAAAATACACAAATATATGATTTCAAGTAAAACTATTAATTTCAATGCAGATATTTTAATCCAGTGATTTTTTCAGATCTAGTGAATTTTTTGTGAATGCAGTGATTTTTACAAAAAACGTTGTGGTAACAACGACGCAACATCTTGGCAGGTAATACAGCGACACAGTGACTGCTGATAGCGTTAAGCAAGGAAGCCGGAGAGCGGTGGTCTTGCCCCCTAACCTTTCAAAAGAGTGACAACGGGGGAAATGTGTCTTTATCACAACAGCATCATAGATAGTTTTATGGTTTATCAAGATCGAATTGAAACAAGTTTTCTATAGTTTCTTTTATTATTTTTGAGATCAACATTGTTGTTCAACAGTAGCAAGCATAATTGGAAACGATTTTTTGTTTTTAATAAGTTTCCATTGCCCTCAACTTTTTACTGCCCCCCTGTCCTATCGATATTCCGGCGTTCCTGAGCATGCCTATTTGTACAGTGAGGGTGGCTTGGGCAACCGCAGAGGTAAAAGATATAAGGGGAAAAAGAGGCACTAAAAACAACATTACAGTGAAGTAACAAGTATATGAAACGAACATTAAACAGTTGGCAAGAGAGCAGCACGTTTTTCTAATGTTTTCCAAATTTCCTCATTAGGTTGACGCCAGGCTAAAGCTTTTTGTTTTCCAAACGAATACGATTTGCGGGTTTTCGAATTTCCAGGAATATCAGACCCAATTGTGGGACCAACATCCTTAGAAAGCTGACCCAGAGATGTTTTCATTCTGGGTAAATAATATTTCGCAGAAAGCAAACCTTGTTTGATTGTTGACTGATGCAATGTCGCAAAATGTACTGTAGTTAACCAAATGCTTAAAATATTAATATATTGTGCAAATTTTATTTTTTGTATGTTTAAGGTATAATCTAGTCGTTAGTTGAGCATATGAACATTAAGTTTTGGCGGGTGAAATGAAGAACTTGCTAGGTTTCAATTGAACTGATGTTTTTCTGTCTGAAGGGTAGGATTGGGAAGTAACGTACTTGAAGCGAGATAGTACGTTTGCTGTGTTTAGTGGGTAATTTAGGGCTCAGACTTGTAGGCCTGAACTGCAAGTATACTGAATCAGTGCCAGCTTACAGGCAACGTGTGTTTTTCAGAAGGCTTGAATCCTTTGGCCTTTGTTACATTTAACATTTCCAGTCATAGAAAAGTTATATCAACAAGAAAAGCTTAGAAA
>JGI24158J21664_10015013_pt1 | contig 10120 bp, 6 predicted proteins | sample Ectturendosymbi3_FD_21664 | JGI IMG/M metagenome (IMG submission 21664) | reverse complement strand
AGCATTGAAGTTGTAGGTGGATGGCAGTCGTGCGTTTGAGCCGCGTGTTTAATCTACTGTAAATAGCTACAATTGTGCAGGCCTACTTTCCTAATTCTTTATTGTTTGTCGCGCTCTCGGCCAACTGACAGTGAGGTCTGTTCGCTAAGTTTAGATTGCGCTGGTAGAATGTGGAATCTTGTTTGTGTTGTATTCCAGGAACCGTTTTCGAAGACCAATCATTGTTCAAACGATCAACTGTTGTTGCTTTAAGTGTGACAATACGTGTTTGCGCTGATAATCTATACTTGTGTAGTAACGTCTGTAGGAAATAAGACTGCAGCTCTGTGGATACGCGAAATTCGCAAGGTGTCAAAATAGACAAAATTAATTTGATAGGCGGGGAAAAACTTAGTGAGTGCTGTTCTTTAAAGCTCACAAAAGCCTGTTCTGGCACCACTTCTGGAATCATTCCAACATGTCTGCACATATTACAGTGGAAACCGCTTAATAGAGCACCCTCGGGAATAGCAAAACCTGCTTTAAAAAACGATTGCTCTTTTATCCGATGAGAACTTTTTGCAATAAAAATAGGGTGTCATTCACACTAGGGGTTCACCAATACATATACCAATATCAGGGTACTGTATTTTATTCTCTCTGTGAGCACTGTGCACAGTAGTGTAAAAAGAAAACTTACTGTATTTTTGCAATATTTCTGTCATAATGTATTGCACAGTAGCTGTTGTGGTGGACACTGTTCGCTCTTGCCCCTCTTCAGCACAAAAGAAATGGCCGATTTTTGATGGTTTTACTTCATTTTCGGTTGCTTGGTCAAGTTTCTGCATTTTATGGATTTCTCACGCGCTAACTGCGTGCAAGCCATGGTGCTGCTACACGTCTAAATGCTCTAATAAGCGGTGTGCCTGCTCTAATAAGCGAAGAATTTATAAGAGGAAAAAGATAGGATCGTTTTTTTTCAGCCGAAATTGTTCAAATAAGCGGTTTGCTCTATAAACCGATGCTCTGTTAAGCGGTTTCCACTGTATTTTCAAATTCTTTAAAACAATTTGTAATTTCAACTTGTTATCAATTACAAGTTTGAAAGTAATTGTAATCATAAGTGTAATTAGACATTTGTAGCACAGAATAATTGTAATGTAATTGACAAATTTGAAAGCGTAATTGTAATTATAATTGTAATTGAACTGAAATGATGTAATTCATCCAACTCTGCTCTCAACATGATCGAAGTTATCAATATCGGAGTCGGAGAGCATATTCTACATGGATATACAGTACAACTGTCTGACATTCTTACTGCAAACTACCTTGCATTTGTTTGATAGACTTTAAAATAGTGAGCACCAAGCACGCCCAGTTCATTTTTTTGCCCACGACAACACATAAGCCACCAGTCAATACAGTTCGCTTTTCATAAGTAGCCTAAACATCTCCAGCAGAGCGTAACTATCTGGCTATGCCATGGTTACGATTACCAAACAACAGGTCGTTTATCAACTAAAAAGTTAAAATGTAGCCTACGTGCGGTCCGAAGCGTTTACTGTACATGTACGGCATTTAATGATAAAACTGTCTTTGAGGTATTTGAAACTGTATACTAAGAAGTGCAAGCTTTCCGGGTATAGTTTCAAAAATCTCCCGCATCTCATCAACAACAATTGTTTGAAATTACGATATAATTATCTAGCTCTCATCATATTTTTCCGACAAAGCAAAGCACGAAGGACAAAGGCGGTATACAACAAGCTTTGATCGTCATCNATTGTTGGGGTTGCAGTGGCTTATGCAGTTCAACAGAGGTTGAACGGAAATGTTTTGCTTCCTGAAGCCTGCTATACACCACACTAGAATGCATGAAATTGTTTTTAGATTCGAATTAAAGTCTACAACCATTTTCCACCACGTTGTTTACCGATAAAACATGCTAATTTTCTTGCTTTTGGAGAAAACTACGCTACGACCCGGTTTTCCGATATTAAAAAACCAGTAGCCTATACAAAATCGCAGAAGAGAACCTTCTGATCAAACCAGTAACGTGTATTGTAGGCTGGAAATGCTGTGCGAAAATATTTCACTGCTATTTGCTGGAACACACTTAAAACATGCCGAATTGTGAACCACACATGACGTATTAACGCAGTAGCCTTACTAGTCTTTAACATTACTCACAATCTCTTTTAACTGAAATCATGAAGCAGAAAGTTTTTTGTGTAATGGAATTACAAAGCAAAAAATACTCGTTTTCTTTCATAATAAACTGTAAAATTTCCATTGGCTGTACTTCGACGCAACTATTGAACTAAATCGTATTTATAGACGTTTGCGATGCTCAAGCCTCAATTACAGTAAGTTTGCACTCAACAAACTTTAATTTTTTTTCGCAAACTGTTTTGAGAAACTTATCAATCTTACTCGACAAAGCGAACCTTTGCAAAAATTTAAGTTTTGCTTTCTTGAATAGCATAGCTTCCTGTTGCCGATTTTGTTCATCTAACTGTTAAAACCAGTTGCAAGTATCTTTTCAGTAAGAAATTTAATTCAACATCTGTTTTTACGCAGATGGTATTACTTAGAATATGATATTGCTGATGAAAATCATACAAATGGGTGCCGGTTTGCGTTTACTTGTTGTCTGGTACACGTACACCTCTATCAAGTGATGTCGCTTCTCTTGCTTAGTTTCTTAAGTGGGTAATGAAAACTTCGATCCGAAACGGACCAAAAAGCACCGCATCACCCTCTGTATACCTGTAAAAACCTTAGTTTACTAATGTAAAAGAATAGTTGTTACAAACTAACGCAGCCTGGTACTGATAATTATCTCCAAAGATTACGTGTCAGCAGAAGCTATTGCACTCTTTACCCAAGCTGCCATGAAAATGGGAAACAACGCACAAAGCCGTGATATTACACAAAGAAATACAAAGTCCTATGCGTGACATTCAGCAAACCAAACCCTATGGGCTTTTCACGACAATATTTGAGTGCCTATTCAAAGAGTGCGTTATGATAATATTGAGAAACACTCAAGGGCGTAACGAGGAGGGCAAGGGGGGAACAATTCCCGGGCGTCGAATGACTGTCGGGGACGCCAAAAAGTCATAACAATGTCAAAAGTACTGTACTTTCTTCAATACAGTACATTGCTTCTGAAAGACCTCAGGTTCGAACATGGGGGCGCCGAATTGCTTCTTGTCCCGCGTGCCATCTAACATCGTTACGGCCTTGGAAACAATGCTTTTTTCACAAAGGTTTTACTCGGACACCAGCAAACATACGACCGAGCTTGTTTGAACCGGATCACACCAATGGTTCTTACGCACCTTATGGACCGGCAAACGTGTTTCGCAAGTTTTCTGAAATATAGGCAAATGTCATTTCAAACACACGAACACAGCTCTGGTGTAACATGGAATTTATATAAAGTCCGGTTAGACTGTGTCTTTTGTAAAAACTGTAGCAGTGTTTTTCTCAGATGAAACCTTCAAGGCAAAAGCATGCTTTGAGAGCCCATGAAACCTCAGTTGACAGGTTTTCGTATACATTGTTGTGCCGTACTTGGAGTAAACAGAAACGTATGCCATGTTTAGCAATTTGTCTTAGTTTAATCCAAAGTGTTGCTGGATTTGACCTTTTCTAAGATATTAAAATAATAAAAATGTCATTTCTTCCTTGCTTGGTAAAATAAACAGTAATCACCTCGTCAGGTCCACAGGTGTGTGGGAGTGCTGAGAGAGCATGTCAAAAACTGAGGACACCTCTTTTTTGATCAAAGTTGTTTAGATCTGAGGATCATATTTTGCTTGAACCACTTATGTTACGTTTGACCACTCATGTTTGTTACGTTTTTACTTACCACCTTCAAGCAGGGCCGGATTAAAATAGCGCGAGGCCCCGGGCAAAATCGTGACCGCCAGGCCCCTTAAACGCTTAGGGCAGTGGTTCCCAACTTTTTTTGATGCATTCCTCCCTTGGTTCACTTTGGAACTTTTCATTCCTCCCCTATTACACAATTTCAGCAGTGCGGCTGAAAAGGTTAAAATGTCAGTTTTGCGATGACTCAGATCGCACGTTGTGGGGTGATGTGTAATCCTAGTGGCGTTGTTGCGTCCTTTCAATAAGCCATTATTGTACGATAATTAGCTCTGCTTGTGAAAACTTTGGAATGCACAACATCTAACTAAGCAGGTATGAATGATATGATAATCCAATAGATAGCGCCACCGTTGATTTCGTGACAGAAAGATAAAAATTAAACAACAGTACAAAGAACAACACATTGAATTCACCAGAAATATAAGTTTCAAATATAAATTTAGTTCAAATTTCAACTCGATCACTACGAAATTTGTTCTTGTTTTTCACCGGATAGTAGTTGGATACCGGGTATGATTGCTGTAAAACCAAACTGCATGTATGAAATCATCAGTGATGGAGTCTCGAGACTTGGTTTCGGTCTCTTTGCGAGTCTCAGTCTCTAAGGTTTCAGGTCTCGTCTCGATAAGCTCAAGCGAACTTTTTCCTTTGGCCACCACTCACGCCAAGGTAGCGAATAGCGGTAACAGTGAAGTGCGATAGCTCGCTACCACATGCGTTATTCTTTTCAAAAAAGAGTGGCGCTACCGCTATCGCTCCTGGAAACTTAGCTCGCTACTGCCCACCTCTACCAAAGATGCGTATAAAATCGTGAGGCGTCAGCTATTCGTATCTTGCAATGCGAGCGATGTTATAAACTCAGTACATTAAGACAGTCACACAGCAAATGATGACTCTGTAACAGAGCCGGAAATTGGTGTGTATTGAGTGGATCTTCGGACCAAATTATTGAGGCGAGTTGTTACTGCATTGTAAATGCTTATTCCAATTATGGAAAATTCAAAATGCTTCTAGAATTGGTGATAAGGGGACCTGATGATGATGATGACTTTGAAGTTAAATTTCTGAAAAGATTTAACAAACTTGGAAACGGCTTTGTGTTTCCAGACAGGGAAGTTTGTCTTTGACAGAAGATCGAAATTTGTTAGTGTGCTATCAGAGCCATCATCTGTTGTAACCCACAAAGCGCCTTTCTGATGCTTCGAGATTTGGTGTCGATTTATCTCAGTACAGAATATTTAAAAGTGCTTGAGACTGAGAAACAGTTGAAACTTGTGGCAACCAACCCAGGATGACCATTCAGTTCGTGTCTCTGTAGTTACATCGTAGCCCGCTTCATTTCGTTTCTTACATTCCTTCGTTGCAAATCGTTGCATTGTATAAATTGCGTTGCAACGAGAAATCTTACAAGAGGCTATGTTGAAATCTCCGTTTTTTGAAGAATTCGCTGTATTGGACTTGAATATGACAGGATTCTCAGAGGAGGTTCAAAGGGCCCACAACGATGATAAATGTGGGACCAATGAGTCAAAAAAATGTTTTTTCACATAAAATTTTCAGCCACTTCTTGAAATTAAATTCTACTGTTTTTTTGCATGTGGATAGAGGGACAGATGATTGTTACGTATGTTCAATCTTAGAGATTTGCTAGCTAAACTTTACGACTTATGACCTGAAATGTGAAAAATGGCTCATTGGTCCCACATCTCCCCTACAAAGCTTTAGGAGCTAGTCACAGTGCAATATGTATTTTTATGGGCTTCGGGGGCGCCAAGCTCAAGGGCCGCCCCGGGCAGCACACACTCTAGCTACGCCACTGATCAGTCAAGCAAACAACCAAAAAGGTTTCTTCAGCAAACACAAAATCCAGATCCAATTCGGCTCCTGCCACAGCAAATAAAACCTTACTTCTGACCCTGTTTGAGGCAGCAGCAGTCCGACTCCAAAAAATCTAAAATCCAGTCCGTACACACCTCTAATGTACATTGTGCGGACTGTCATATTTTGCGATCCAGATCAAGTCCTGAATTTTTAAAACTTAGTCCAAGTCCAACCATAGTCCAAAAGGTTTAAGAAATTTGAAATCCAAGTCCAAATGAATCCAAACATATTAACAAAAAACAGCTTTTAAATGACAAAAATTGCACAATTCCTCTCCATTAACTCAAGAAATTACATAATTCCTCTCCATTAACTCAGTCCAATGCCGGTCCTGATCTTGACTTTATATAGCATTTTGCAGCCCGGATCTTATCCAAAATAAACAAAATTCGTCACATCTTGGTGTCATGCGAAATTTCTGACCTCTGCGAAATTTCTGACTTCACAACATGTACGCATGCACAGAGTAATATTCTACATACCAAATTCGCTGATAAAACTGATTTTTTGGCCTGAGGAATTCATGTTTAGGTAAGTGTGTCGGGTATGGGTTAGAGTGAGAAAAAGTAAAATAATTGAGTTCAACGACTAAGTCCGAAAATTTTCAAAGTTAAAGTTCTTCCGGTGCTACAGCTTGTTGTGGGTACCTGGCATCTAACCAAAATGTTTTAATTTACACAACACACATCAAAAAAGTAATTGCCAGACTTTAATTCTTTATTCTGAGAAGCAAAATAACTGAAAAACACTGACAGGTCAGAAATTTCGCAGAGGTCAGAAATTTCGCTTGACACCGGACCCAGTCAAGTCCAGTTCTAATCCTCATCTGTCATTTCTGATCTGATGTGCTTTTCCACATGTAATAATTTTTGTCGCTGCAGTGCCACCTCGCGAGCAGGAACCATTCTAATCCAAGGTCAAAGGTTAAATTCACTGTAAAAAATCCTGTGCGGTAGAGTGCCTTTCCGAATTGTGTGGACTCATATCCATTGCGTCAAATGATAATATGTTACACAGAAAATTTTAACCTTAATGTGCAAAGATTATTATTTTGATTGTCTGCTGTTTGATTGAAAAAATGTTTAAGTTTACTGTTGAAAAGGGGTAGGACAGTACTTACATCTGTATTGTGTGAAACCTAAGCGAAGGGCTTGGCTGCTACTGGGCTGGTTTTGTTGATTGACAAGTGAATGAAGGCGGAGAAGTGGTGATTTCATGGATACTGTTGCAGGGCAGGCTGGCAGGGTTGAAACCAACCAGTGGTGTCCCTCCTAGTGTTTTTCCACTAGATCTAGTGTTTTTTCATTTCATCTGGTGTTCCAGTGTTTTTTTTATGGCTATCTAGTGTTTTTTGAGTGAGCTGAATGTAATTAATTGCACAATTTTGTGTGACTGTAACTGTAATTGTAATACTAATTGAGACTCTTTAAATTTGTGCAACTGTAATTTGCTAAAAATTCTACCTAATTAAATCTTAAATTGCACAAGACAATATAATATGATTTGAGTTAAACCCCTGCGAAGTCACTTGGTCATCTGTAAAAAGTTTCAGTGACCTGTACAAAAAAACCCAACTTCCCAAGCATTCTTGCTAATGCTATATCAACATGACACCCAAATGAAATAAGACTAAAATAACAGTGTTGAGTGTGAAGAGAATCGGCGCTAAACCCTAGCCTATAGCATAATTTTTTTAACAATAAATCAGAAAGGTCTAAAAATTGTTTCAAGGTTCAAGTTCTTTCAACAAACCCCCAACTTCAAAATACTATGACAAAGAAGTCTAATCTACCCACACCTATAAAGGAACTGTGGTTTCAACCAGAGTTGCCATTCATGGTTCTGTTATTGCAGAAAATTATTAGATTTCACTATAAAAAAAACACAGTAACACTATCACAAAAAAACAGTAGATTACTTACAAAAGCAAACTTACACACAGTGAACATGCCCAGAAAATGCATTGTAATGCCAACCACAGACATTGTCTTGTGCAGCTCATATTGTTTGTAAACCAGAGACAAAGAAAATGGGAGATATCATCAATCATGATTGGATGTGTGGTGGTAAACTAACAGGAGTAAAAAATACCTCATTGCGCAATGAAAAATGGCAAAAATACAATAGAAAGAAATTTGTCATTGCAATTTTATATACTTTTCCCCTGAACACGTAATACTAAAAATTTACACTATTTTAATTTTTTATATTTTCACAACTGTTCAAACCTAAATTTCGGTCTCACTGGATAGAGCTTGTTATCAAGAATGAAATAATCTTGTTGCGAGGGGGATGGTGGCTGAAATTAAGCATAGGCTAGCAACAAATAATATTTTTATTACTGTTTTGATGTCATTACTACAAAATATTGTTTTTTGCAACTCTGGGTGGTGTCATTTTATATCTGCAACCAAGAGATCTGTTACTGACGGATATCCGTCTTTACAGGGTACCTTTTTTAAATACCTATTACTGTTCATAACAGGTTGACTGAAACTTTGAAAGTTGTTACTTATGTGGTACTCTGTTGCTTGCTTAACTATAATGTTTTGAATTGAAACAGCTATGCTTGGTAAAGCCTTTTGTTAAACACACACTAACCCATAATTGATAAATTATTTAAGTACCAAACAACAATAACAAAAAATAAATGGACACATAATACAAAAACATTAAGTAGAACTCATCTAACTCGTCATCGTTTAATAAATTAATTCGTCACTTTTTAATCAGTCCCGGCAGAATTTCTATCTTTTGTGTACATTTTTGTTTGTCTAATTCGTCAATTTACTTAATTTGTCACCTCTTTCTATCCCTTAAAAGCATTTTGTTCGGCTAATACATCATTTGCAGTTTCGCTTTTGATGTCTAAGCAGCTAGAACATGTGGGAATTCAAACAAAATAAGGATCTTTATCTGAGAATTGTTGCACCTCGCAATTTGTTTATCGAATTTATACACGAGGTGCGAAGCGCGACCCGACTCCCCATCGAGAGAATGTGAGATGTCTTTGCAGTTTGATAAAGATTTATAAGGTGCTAGACTAAATGGAGGAGTCCAGATAGAGTAGAGGAATTTGTTGTATTCAATCATAACATCATAAACTTGTATTTTATTGCAAATAAGAGCACAATAATATATATGAGTTACTATGATAAGGTACACAAGCTTTTATGATAGAATTTTCACCTGTGGGAGTTTGCATAATTCGTCACTATTTTCTAATCCCTTTCAGGTGACAAATCAGGAAAATTCTACTGTATAAAGGATAAAAAAGGCACATAAAAATGGACACCTTATAAAAATGGATATGTATCAGTAGTGGATCTTGGTTGCGAATATAAAATGACATAACTGGAGTTGCGGAAACCGATATTTTACAAATAGTGACACCATAATGGTAGTAAAAATAATTTTTTGCTAGCTTAGGCCTAATTTCTGCCACCATCCCTCTACCACTAAGATTGTTCTATTCTAGATAACACGTTCCACTGGGAAGCAAATTTAGGTTTGAAAAGTTGGTCAACTCTTTAGAACTATTTGTTCCGGGTAAATATTTTAAATTGCAATCACAAATAATTGCTTGTATTGCATCTTTACTTTTATTGATTGTGTATCAAGGTATTTTTTCACTCCAGTTTACGTCATCACACATCTGTTAATAATATCTGCGTTGACAGACATCCGTTCTTTACACTGTACCTAAAAAATGTACATAACACAATTGTTTTGCAATTGAGGTATGTACCAATGAGCAGGTGAAGCTAGCACATAATAGATGAAGTGAGCAGCAATGTGAATAAGGGTTATGAGCCAGAGAACAATGTATTCAAACAACATTTCATTACAAAAACAAGTAGCAAGGGCAGAAAACAATGTTTATACATAAAATCTTGAAGAAGTAACACAATTACCCACGGACCATGATGGAGTGAGCATCATGGATAAAAGTATGTCCTACCAGACATGTGGCGTCACCAAATGCAATTGAGGTCAGCGGTGTCATTACCAGTGTGGGATATACTACCAGCATGTGGCATCAGTGCCACGGGTGATGTTGTACCACGAGCATGGGATGTAAGCATGTGCCATGAGCTGAGCATAGGTATTAACTTGGAAACAACGTCAGTGCTACCAGCGTGGGGTGTCAGTACCACGGGTGGTGTTGTACCACGAGGTTTTTACCTCGGTCCTCATGCTGGTGGTATGAACTAACATTTTTCTTTTCAATCCACACCCTGTTGGAATAAACCGCTGCTATTCAATTAATTATCCAAGATCATGATACAGACATGTGCTTCTTGATTCCATCCCCAGTCCCACACTAGTGGTATATCTCACGCTGGTGATACTGATGCCA
>JGI24158J21664_10015012_pt1 | contig 10120 bp, 6 predicted proteins | sample Ectturendosymbi3_FD_21664 | JGI IMG/M metagenome (IMG submission 21664) | reverse complement strand
TTGACACTCTATCACCAAGCAATGCCGACTGTGAGCGAGGGTTTAGCGCAATGAACAATATTATTAACGATAGAAGAAGTCTGATAACTACAAACAATGCCCCCAACCTGCTCTTTTCAGCACTGTGGGACCTCCCAGCCAAGCATGGCATCCAGATACATACGTCAAAACATGGCTTGGAAAAGGGAGAAGAGCAGCTCACTCAACAAGTGGCATGGCTCGTGAAAAGCCGAAAGAGGATAATTGCTATGAAGCTTTGTGGAAAGCTTTTAAATAATGTTCTATATTTGTGTGGTGGTAATCTCTTGACGTGCGGGAAATGGTGGAGATTTTACATTTAGACAACTCAAGCTGCATTGCCTGACCCACTTTCGAAGTGAAACGTAGCCTATAACACTTTTTGCTTGATTTTGAAATGGCTGTTTTCAAAATGCACAATACATTTTTTTGTTTTTAAGATGTACAATAGGGGGTGGGCAAAAAGTAGACGTGTTCTTGATTGCTTTTTTACAATGATAGCTGAAATTTAGGGACGGTATTGATAAATACTAGATCGTTCCGGTAAGAAAATTATTCTACATTCACCACTGGTTATGACTCAAAAAGAAACCTAGAACAGGTGATGTTACTTTGCATGATCAGTTATTGAAGTTGCGTATACCCTGCAGCAGAAAATGCAAGCAGTGCGGCAGCAGCCCAACTCTGCTCCCCCCCAAGATGCTTCCAGAGCCCCCCTGATGGTGGTTTCTAAAAAACGATTTCAACGTTATGGTACATCTCGAGGTCGAATGGCCTTCACAACAAAATATCATAATTTTTGTTATTTTTCAATATTTCTTATTTCCACTTGCAGACACAATTTCGGCAGAACCGTCGCCAGAAAGTCTTCAGTTGGAGGGATTCATGTTTATGCACGGGGCTAGACATTCTAAGAATTTATATTTAATCCACACAACAGCATTTGCAATTTCTGCGAATTAATTAAAATTTATAAAATATTTTCCCGCAAATACCTATCATTGGCTCGTACTTTCCAACTGAAATTTTTGAAAATGTTTAACAAAAGGAATTGGGTCTTAATCGTCGTCATTTAATTAAAGACGATTTTATAAATATTGTTTGAAATGTAAATATTAACAAACATTCGCAGGAAATCAGAATCAAGCTTGCGTTCAGTTTTGAAAACACTATTTCCGAAGGAACAAACTTGTGGCAGGCCAAAGCAATGCTCCGCGATAAACGTTTTCTTTCATTTGCGCAAATTGATAAATTTTCAAGGGCGGATCTAGCCGGTAACGTTGGGGAGGTGATTTCAGTAATATTCTGTTCTCAAGTCTGATAGTGGCTTCGCTAGTGTAAGAGGGATGAAGTATACTTCACAACATTGCTGTGACAAAGCAATGGACGACAAAATGGTTTGCTGTTTTCCGAATTCTAAAAAATGTTGAATAAAGCTACTTTCGTAGGTTTCAGGGGGAAGATCGCCTCAGCTACCAACCCCTCTAGATCCGTCTCTGAAAACGTTTACCATGAATTTAAGTGAATTTTGCTTAAAAAGCATGTCAACTGGCCGAAATACGCATGCATGAACCTTTCTCGTGTCTTGACGTGTTGATTTCCTGGTGCATGGCACATGTTTTAAGATGTTGTATCTCAAATAGGCTATACATTTTAACAAATATAGACTAAAGGCCTACGTGGATGCAACATGGTTAACATCCATAATCCCTAACTGCACTACTCTGTTGGGACAACCTTAGCAGTGATTGCCAATTAAATTCTTCTAACTACACTATTTAATTTCCATCTTGCTAGCTGAGGCTGCGCAAATTTGTAACTTCGGTCGTAAGCACCAAAGGTGTCTTGCATCTATGCAGTACAAAATACGAGAGGACTACCTGAGCTAACCATAATACAAATTTTCACAACAATCACTACACAAAATACGTTCATCAAGTGGAAGTCTTGACTCCTGGACGTATACAACTAAGCATAAAGGCTAGCTGCACGTTCAACACTCACAGCAATGATGAATGCTGATTGCTGACGCTTTACGCTCAAGCCTCATATATGTTTATTACGTCACAAACGTATCAAAAAAGATCAAACGATGTTATTCTCGGTACCGAACAGTGGCAGGTACTATTGTGTCTAAATTACAGGACAGAATGGAATAGGGGTTGATAAAAGCTTCAACGATTTGTAGTGCTTCGCATTTCAGTTAGGGGATTGAAGCTTTGTTTGAGGGGATAAACTCACAAAAAAATATGGCGCCGGGACTGAATTTCGGGCCCCTGTGACAGCGTGACCCCTCAATTGGAGTGTATGGAGGGCGGCTGATCCGGCTCTGAATGCAAGTACACGCATGCACTTTGGTGTTTACATTGTCATTTGCTCCAGCAAAACCAGTTTCTCACATAACTGCTTGAACAAGGGCAGGATTTCTCAACTGGAACCCTCGGCCCCCCTTGGCGACCACGGAGCGGTTCTCCGGGGCCACGAGCAGAGACCTTTACTAAATAGCTCTTCCGTGATATTGCCTGACCCTATTGATGAGCAGGGTGCCACAAGTGTTGAGAGTCCTTATAAGGGGACCACAAACCATGAAAGGCTGAGAACCACTGAGCTAGGGCCTAGTTAAGCTTTGTGAGATATTGTTGTTGGACTGTCACTGTCAAAAAATACAGATAAACATGCCTTTTTCTACAGTAAATCAGTCGAGAATAAATTAATCAAGCATAACTTTCTATGAGGAGACTGAAATGAATGAAATATGCTGTATTTAGAAAGTGAGGTTCCACTGATCTCGACACACTTAACAGGTGTGCAACCAAGTGGGGGCATTGTGGGCATTATCCACCCCGAAAATTTCAAAACATTACATAGCAATTTTGACATTTGCAGAAACTTTCAAAGAATAAATATGAAATGTTATATTTTAATCATGAAAATTTTATATTCTAATTCTGAAAATTGGGTGTGCACGCTTTTATTTTTTGTTTCATGACTATCTTCTGAGGAAGAGTTCGCATAGACTCCCGAAACGTCAACAATAAATAATATATTCATATCACACCAGTTAAGCAACGTTTGTACCCAAGACACCATGCCTGGTGACCTGGGTTCTTCTGCTTTCGTATACATGAACAGGAGTAAATGTTGGTCAGAACTTTGATTTAGCTATATCAGTGGTGTAGGAGGCGGAGGTGCAGGGGGTGCAAGCTCACCACCAAAATTCAGATTTGTCGAAAATCCCTGAAAATATGGTTAAAATCTCTGAAAATCCGGGCAAAAATGGTGCCCAACGATGCTTGTCTTAAAAATTGGCGCTTGACGTTTGCAAAAAAATACGTGGAGACCTGTTTTATTGAAGGTCACGCGAAAAAAAGGTCTTTGTGATCTTTGTGGGAGAAAACTTTTAGGCATGAGTTGCACAAAAACTTTTTGGGCAAGTTTGAAAAAATTTGCCTGCTCCTACACCTATGAGCTAGATCAGGGGTCACCAACGTGGTGCCCGCGGGCACCAGGTCGTCCGCAAGGACCAAGTAGGAAGCTCGCGGGCCTGTTTTAAAAATAACATTAGCATGATCAACTTCTTCACATTAACGAATATCAATATTAAAATAATTGAAGGTAGATTGAGCAAAATTTTATTTCAGAAGTGTGTATCAAACTAGTAGATCTTCGCATTAATCGGTGCTCAAGAAGTAGCTTCAAAAAGGTTGGTGACCCCTGAGCAAGGTTATCCAAAAGAGCAGGTTGTCTCAGTCCCGTCGCCACGGGGTGCTTTGGGGGGATTATCCCACCAAACACAGCTCCAAGCCCCGCAAATTGAAATGTGAAACACTATAAACTAGTGGAATATTTGTCAAATTTGAATGCCAAGCCGCCCATGCACGAACGTTTAGCCCCCCCCCTCCCGCACAAACGTAAAGCCCCCCTTTTGACAACTTTCTGGCGACTTTTCTGTTGCCTACCTCATAGATGTGGTACGGAGGTTTGAATTTGGTGCAATCGTGCAGGATGTGGTGTGCAGTCAGCACCTAGCCACATTCACAAATCTGAGTCGCACCGGCCTATTAGTATCATGCTGGCCGCATATCGACCAACAACAGTCCTCAGGCGGTTGAGCTGAACCGAGGCATTTCTGGGGAGGTCGCAGCCTGGTGGTTGTGGGCCAAATGCGGAAATGAAGGATTGGAGAGCAGGGGGGATTGGTGTGGTTGGTTGCCTGTTAGTTGACAACAATTCCATAAAAGTGCGAAGAGTTTTGCTGGATTGGAAACGTTTAGAAGGTTTTTAGTACAGAGTTTCGTGCAGGAGACTTCGGATTGAGGGCTTTTGTGCGAAGTTTCAAGCATGAAGCACTGCGTCTTGTCTCAGATTGGGCTAATGCCAGATACCATGGGCAAGAAGNAGGTGGGTGTGCTTCTTTTCCTGGGTTATTGTAGGCTACTATANAGTTTTTGCATTTTNNGTTCAATGTCTAACCGTTTCTAGAGTTTCACAACCAAGCTCTAACGTTGCAAGGGAAGTTCGAATTTCACAAGGGCGTCAAAGTTATTAGGTGTTGTTTAGGTAGTCCTGGCAAACGTGGCGAGTACCACCCGCATGTAGCGGTGAGCCTGACCCAACCACTCGTAGTAAAGTCCAAGTTGCATTCCTGCCTGCATTCCTTTCGAAAGTGTTTCACTTGGCAGACGAATCTCGTATCTACGATTGAAACAACACCAATAGTTATTAAACATATCCTAACATTCATACCGGTCTCTGACAACTTCACCATTTGCAGGATTGTCTGCAGAAATTATCTCACAGCAAATATATGCAACTAAAGTTTCAAAAATCCAGATACCTGATTTGATGAATATGTTAAAAGAAGACGAAAAGTTAGGCAGATTTACTATTAGCCGATACATCTGCCAAACTAAAGTCGTGACTGCAGTAGTTGAGTGAGTACGGAACCAGGTGTTTGTATTAGGCTACTAGTTTTTACTCTGTCTTGATCGTTCGGTCTGCATCTTGGATAAAACTGAAAAGTTATCAATTTCGGAAATGTTGCAAAGAGAACTTTGTCTGTGACCGTTTGCGAAAAAGTTGTACTACGGTTGAATAAGCACGATGACATAATCGAATGAAATTGCATCAAAATTCCCCCCCCCATCGAAATGAAGAGCTGGTTGCGCCCCTGACTCTCAGCAATATGTTATTCCAAAAAATGTAAACACCTCAGGTAAAGAAACTAAACTGCGAATATGAGCTCTGTGGAGAAAATACTCTTCACAATACCTCCACTTCAAACTTCATAGCTACGAAGATTTGCAAGACGTCTTGAAAATATTTCCTTCGACTGTCTTCATAAATGTGCATCAAAGGGACATGTTTCAGCAACCCGTCTTTACATTTGCGAACGTATTGTTCTCTTTGGACCTCGATCACAATGCAAACGTTTCAATTACAGGAAGTAATAATCGACTGCATCGTCCTTGTCTTGGACGACTATAGACAACCCTTCCGTTGTTAGGAATTCGTAAATGCGAAGCAAGTCGAATTCGTTACGCGGCGGAGCACTCAGTGGGAAAACAACGTGCCAATCCAGAACGACGCATCGGCAATGTTTTCAACCCTGCAGTGTCTAAAAATATTTGTTAATAATTTTTTGTGCCCTTTGTGATTTCTTCCAGCGTTCCTTGAGTTTCGTCGCTGATCGTCATTGGGTGATACATTTGATAAGCGGCACAGTTTTGAGTTATGTAGGTGAGCTTCTTCCTTTGTTCCTTTTCCTGAGTGTCTTGAAGCAACGAATCGTGAAAAACAGTGCCGTGCTTGTGTAAGTGCGCGTAGTGATACAACTCTCAACTTATATAACTTCCGTCGTAAAAACAAAGGAAAGAAGCTGACAGGTTGCAAGTGCACGTGCGCTCGGTCATCACAGCCTTTAAGCCAGTGGTTCTCAACCACTGTAGAGATGAGCATTGGACTGGATCCGGACCACACCAAATTTTGTTGAATTTGGATTGGATCCGGAGTGTAAATCACTGCAACATTTGGGACCCGGACCGGTTTTGGAATGAGTTAATGGAAAAGAAATGCGGCACTTTTGTTGTGAAAACGCTGCGTTTTTCATTTTTTTGGACTTGGACTTTACATTAAAAAATTTTTTTGGACTGTGGATGGACTTGTTTGAATAAATCTGCACTGGATCTGGATCGCAAAATATGACAATTCACTCATCACTGAACCACTGTTCTTAGGGCCGCATGCGGCTCCTAAGCACACTTTGTGTGGGCCACAGCAGTCTTTTAATAAAACCTCTAATATTTTGTGCAACAGACTTTGTTCTGCAATAAAAAAAATGTGTCAACTGACTTGTGTTAAAATTTTTTTAGTGCGGTTCTCTAACAAAATCGTAGGTCTAGATTTGGTTCCGTTCAGTGAAAAGGTTGAGAACAACTGATTTAAACAGTTTTGTTACAGGAATTGGGATTAGTGACCCGCCAAAAAAATTCCTAAACAAATCTTTTGTTTGCACTTCAGCATGATTCGTACGACACCACTGACCAAGTTACCTTTCTCTTGTTGCACGCCTTCGTCACACTGCGCTTGTGATGAGCTTGCAGAGTCAAGCTGATGCTGCTATTTGAACGCAACGTGAATTTTGACCTCACTAAGATTACCTTGATGTTTAGCGTCAATTTGTTTTATTAAAATAAACCTAATACTTATAAGCAGATTTTTGCTTAAGAAGGAACCAATCACAGATGCAGAAACATTTAGCTATTATATTATTAGCCTCACTGTGTGCTATACCTGTGAATGGGCAGACATTGCCAACTCTAAGGAGCTTATTGAGCGTAACCAATATAAAATCAACGCTTCCATTACTGTACATGATTTTCACATCTCTAAGCCTGTTTTAGCGTCACCACACAAAGCACATTACATTTAACTGGAGCGATCAGAGCTCTCTTTGNTGAGGAAATGGCGCTGAACGCTGTTATCCATGCCAGCAACGTGTATACTAAAAGAGTTCAACTCATGTTCAGATGATGTGTAAGTATCCCGCTTCAACAAGCTAAAGATGCCTGAATATTGACATTCAACTGTTTAGAACACCTTAAAATCCTGATTTGCGCTCCGTATACTTAATCTCCATATTCATTTTAATTTGCGACAAAAAATAATTACAGCGATTAAAACGTGCGTCGATTCCCCGCGATAAATATTATTTGCGAATTCATTACTTATTTGCACTAATTGAATGAACCCGTTTTCTTATCCGGCTAAATGGTACTGTTGGTTGACCACGCGCCACCCAACGTTAGTAGGCTGGTTTCGATTCACGGGTGGGTCAAAACAAAGACTTGAACAACGGCACTTGCGGCCTATCCAGCCTCGTTTTCGACTTTGTTGGGTGGGTGCAAGAGAACAGTTCATGCGCAGTGCTGCTCTTCTACTGACTCGCCACCAGTGCAGCGTTCACTGTTAAAACACCCGCATGGCCCACGGAGGAAGCAAGCAGAAATAGGCGCCACTCCGAAGCAGTGGCGTAACTGACGGGGGGCAGAGGGCGAGCTGCCTCCGTGGCAAGCTGAATGTAAAATCCGGCGCCGCTTAAGTTGACGTTTTGATATTTAATATTCTTTTGTTTTTCAGTGGGTTGTTGCTTTCTTGCATGTTTCTGGGTCTTTTCGATTTTTTTAGCTGGTATAGACATCCATGGCATCCGGATTCACAATCATTTCTTAACCTTTATTCTGAGTGTTGGCTAGTGGGCCCCTTGAAGGGACCGCTTCAGCTAAGTTTTGCCCCCCTGACTCAAACCTCTAGTTACGCCACTGCTCCGAAAGGAGTACAGAAACTGAGTATAATCGAAGAGAAACTGAGCGTTTTTTTATATTCAACCACAACCAAAATTCATAATGACACGATGCACATTACGACAACTTAGACAATGTTGGAAGGAACTGGAAAATCATTGTAGTTGATCTCGATGTGAAGCAAAGAAGCCAGCACTTTGGTTTAGATATGACTTTTGCATCGATTACTGATCCCGGTCTTGGTGTAATAGATGATGATTCAACTCAATTTGAATTTTCATGGTGCAGTAATTTACCGCAAGAGATGGTAGCCCTGGAACTTTTCCGTAATTAAGCAGGAACAAAAGCAGATACTAGCTGTCATTTTAATTAAAGAAACGTTACATAAGTATGTATTTGAAAGTTGCTGCTCCATTTAAGTGACAATACGTAACTTACGGTACAGCAAAAGGGTGTTTTTAGATTGCCTAAGAACGCTTCGCATATACTGTACCTTAAACCCATTAATATGCAAAGGATGTTGCTGAAACAGACATACTTGAAAAAAGAACTACAAACGATCCTGATCTTAGCACAGTATTTGCAAATTAGCCCAAGCAGTTTGACAAGGTACTGCCATTTTGAAAGATTTTCCTCCACACAATACTTTCTGTTGCATATTTTAACCCCAATGGCTGCATGATACGCAGCTTGTTCAAAGATCGACATAGTTTTCGATGTCATCATAAAATTTCTTCAGAATTAAAATTTTTCTTGTGCCATCACACTTTCTCTCGGCTTCTGCGTGTAAACTGGACAGCCATTACGGCTAGATTTCTTGTTGTTTGTTGTTCCATTAATTCGTCTTCAGCTCCTCCTACACTCTTGGAACGGTGGCGGAGCAGCAATCATAACAGACTATTAGAAAATTTTGTTAGCCTCACACTAGGACTTGACTGAGCCAGGTCAGAGGTTCAATCACGCCCGGTTGCCACCCTGGTTGCAGGCTTGACGCCAGCACCTGGTTCGCAGCCGGACTCAGGATTGTTTTCCCGTAGGTCTGTGTTTCACAAACTGGGGGTAAAATACCCCCTGGGGGTAATGTGCAATTCTTTGGGGGTAATGTGGAACCAAAACTACAATGTTGTTCTATACCAGGGGTCACCAACATGGTGCCCGCGGGCACCAGGTCGCCCGCAAGGACCAAGTAGATCGCCCCGCGGAACGTCTTATGTTGTATTCTGCTAACACGACCGTAGAAGCACGCGATGAGTGAGTTTCAGCTCTTTGTAGCCACATGGCACGAAACCCCCTCTAACCATAACGAGGGTTCAGCGTGCCCATGCCACTTCACACTAACCATTACGTTGGGTTTGGGAGACCCGAGCCCCCATCCATTGCAAAATCGAAGAGCGAGAATGACCGCAAGCACACCTTTTAACATGTCACACAAAAAATGAAGCTACTGAAGCGTGGAAAGCGCTCCGATGTGTGCTTACGTAAGTATCACGTGGTCACCGCATTTGACTAGGGTTTGATAAACCCACAAAAGTTTTCCAAGGTAACAGGGTTAAGACATAATTGCTACCTTGATTTGGGTAACGGCTCGAACAGGTGTGGGAAATACTGCCTTAGGCATACTAAGGTGATCCTGACCCACCTAACTTTCTTGGGCCATTTTGGTCACGTAACCGAGTCATCATAAACTGAATCATTCTATTCGGAAGAGATGTGACTGGACAACCGAAGCTTCACAAAATCCACAACTGCACATTTTTTGGCGTAGCATCCTGTCGCGAACTGTTCTCCAAACCCATATTTGTCGATTTGCAAAAAAAACTATTCAAATAATTATTCGTAAATCATGATTGCAGGTGAGGATTTGCACAAGGTCCAAATAGAAAGTGTTTGGTGGCATTTTTGTGACACTAAGTTTCGCTTTCCAATGCGTGTGTAAATCTCTTCATGCTGTCTTCCCTTACTCGTGAATTCTGGGTCAAGGCATTTGAATGTCTCAACAGGCCGCAGTGTAGCCAATGCATGGATCAGGGGAAAGCCTCAATCCCGCAACTGTTAAGCCAAACACAGCATGGCATTTGGGAAAGAGATCATGCAGGCATATTCCTGTAGGGGAGGCCTTGCATCGACCGCTTCAGCAGACTTACAGCTAATCCCACACCTGAAAGTGAAAGGCTATGTGTAGCGCTACATATGTCAGTGCTTCCCAACCTTTCTCAGTTCGCGACCCACTTTTAATGCAAGTTTTATTGTGCGACCCACAATGAGATATGACCAAACGTTCGCGACCCACTTTTAATGCA
>JGI24158J21664_10015011_pt1 | contig 10121 bp, 13 predicted proteins | sample Ectturendosymbi3_FD_21664 | JGI IMG/M metagenome (IMG submission 21664) | reverse complement strand
TCTCAGCCTTGTCGTTCACTGCAGTGGGTCGAGACCGGCTTTCAGGAAAGACCTCAACGACCTGACATCCTTGTATCTTTAACATATCAGACACTGGTTCTAATTCGTGCGCGCACAGGTTGTCGACCAGTCGTGACGCTCACTCCAGGACGTGCAATTCACTTTTCGGCTGAACTCGAGTGAAACCCGATCTGCGAAATTGTTGCGTCGCTTCTTATCGAGGCCGCTGCGCAAAAGATATGACTGGTTCTCGTTCGGTCTTCGCTCTGCTGTCATTAGCGCCTTGTCGCAATTTGTTTCAAAGCTGGCTCAGAGACTGGTTATTGACAGCTTGGACTGCGTTCCTTCGCTGTTTGAGCAATTTGGCCGAAGACTTCGAACTCTGGGGGTGGCGTAGTGAACTCTGGGGGTGGCGCAGTGAACTCTGGGATGGCGCAGTGATAAAAGTTTATTTTACGTGTGATTTAAAACGCAAAAAGAAAATTGCCCCGAAATAAGCGATTTACTCCGAATCCACTTTTCCACGTATTAGCGTAAAAGCCGTTGGTAAACTCGAAAACAACCCATTTTCTCACTGAGTTTGCTTCTTACAAGCTTGTTGTGTTAGAAAAGTCTATTGCATCTTCAGGCAAAACTCCAGGCTTTTTCCTGTCCGTACAAATGCAAATGCTTGGGGCGAAATATTTTGGAGCAGGTTGTTTTGTTCCTTGTCAAACAACAATAGTTCCACGGTCCATGCGCAAGCTCGTGCTGCAATCAATAAAACATCCCTTGCCTGTTGTGGTGGCTTTGTTCAGCGTAGATCCGCAGCTGACGTTGCAGCCGCAGACGGCCACCGAAGGGAAATCGGTCTTGACAGCTGACCTATGGGCTGCGACGTAATGGTCGATGTTTAGAAAGAGCTTTGCGAACATATTTTTACCAAGCTTGCTGCTCGGTTAATTTTCTTTCCGCAAGGCTTCCCGCCAGCAATTGCCATCGTGTATCGAGATTGCCTTGAGACTTGGCCATTTTTTCCAGTCGTCACTGACGCGGCTGACATCCGCAAAAAATCCAAGCAAAAGAAGCAAATCTAAACGTGACCTTTATACTCTGCGAAAGCGTTCCGTAAAGATTAATTTTTTTGTCCACGTCTTCTGAGAAATGTAAGGAAACCAACAGTTGACGTTAATGGCTTTTCCAACGTCAGGTTTGCAGAAGTACTGGCGCGATCTACCGTTGCATTTCGCGGCTTATTCTGCTCAGGGGCGGGCCCAGTCAGTAAAGCCAGGGAGGGGACGATTTCAGCAATATTTGGCAGTCAAGTCTCATTACGGGTTCGCTGCTGTAAGAGGGATGAAGTATACGTCACAACACTGCTGTGACAAAACAATGACCGGCAAAATGGCCTGACATCGCGAATGCTGTTTTCTGCNTCGTAGAAAATCATGGTGAACAAAGTTACTTTTGTAGGTTGCAGAGAGGGCATCGCAGGGGGCAATCGCCCCCNTGGAACCGACCCTGATTCTGCTGTCATGTCCTGTCCTGCGGTTAGTCGGATGTTTCTAATCCCACTCCTGGTCAACCCTGGTATTACTGCAGCCGATCAGTAGGCGCTGTGTTGAATGCGTGATGCACTACACACGAACGGGATGTGCGCTAAGAATAGCAGCTGCAGTATATGTATGTGGTGCGAACAAGCGATAATAGAGTGATCACGGCGTGTGATCTCATTGTTCCTTGCTGCCACAGCGCGAAGCTTCGCGTTCTTGCTGCCCGGGCTTCCCGATCGCAGCAGTATACAGGCTAGACCAGGGGTGGAGTCTAGCTTTTTGACTCACTGCCCGCTTCGGATTCTAAAATTTGACCGCGGGTCGGATTGTCAATTGACCTCAATGACGAGATGATTTGGACAAGTACCAGCGGGCCGGGGTTAAAGCTTAATGGGGACTGGTACGCGGGCCGCAGCCTGGCCATGCATGGATTAGTCTTAAGTCGAACAGATGCCAGTTCGAATTAGGCTGTTTCTTTGTGAGATTTCCACACGCTCAAAAATGTGTCTTGCTGCCTTTCCCGAACAGTGCCCTACACGTGAAGTTTTAATTCGTGCGTGGCTTACGGGGTTAAAGCCGAGACTTGGCTTTTTTAAAAACCAATTTACAATTTTCACCGCGTTGGGTCGTCTTACGACCGTCCATTCCCACCGTCTGAAGTTTCGACCTGACTTCTAGGAACTGTCCGTGGTGTTGCCGAATGGCTGGAGAATATTCTTGTCTGGATTTTATAATTTTTTTTACTTGTAACGCATAACTGATAATAAAAGTTTGGTCGCCTTGCTTTACGCACTGATCTTGCGTGGGAGGAATCGGACTGTTTGGGAAACCTGTCATTTGGTGCCCTTGCCATTGTTGAACGTTCGCACGCTCACTGAACCTTCAATTCCCAGACTTTGCCTTTCCTTTTTTGTTCTGTCGTTAGTTGTAACCGGTTCTCCCAAACGCGAGTTGTCGTTGCTGTTTCGTTAGATTTAAATAACAGGGTAAATTCGTGGCACGAGATCAAAGTGTAGTCCGCCCCTACTTATTCAAGATTTGTATATACGATAGCCTAGCTAGTCATAGCTTCACCTTTACAGATGCCGGTATTGCTACATGCCTGCCAATAAAGTCCATACAATCTGAGGTCTGTACCGCACAAACGTGTCCGTAGCAACGCCCCCTCGTGGTAGGCCCTGTTTCCACCAAATAGCTGCGCGACAGGTTGTCACACCTGTTGTCACGCCTGACGCTCGCACGCTGGAAGTGTGCAAGGCTGATCGAAACATTGCGCATTATTGGTTGCGCGCGTGAGCACGGGCCGCGCTCGGGCTTTTCGTGCCGAGCTTTCGTTCGAAGAACTGGCGACAGCCCCGCCCCCCCCCTGCAAGCAAAGCGAAAGCATAACGACTGCGCGCCAGGTAAACCTGAGAACTAAACCTTTTGAGTTGGTGCGTTTGGCAATGCTTGAGCGAGCGAGACGAGTACATCAGATCGCAACTTTCCTGCAGCATAAGCAGACTCACGTCGGTTTAAAACCGTTCAGCGGTCTCCCAGTGTATGGTGTGTAGCTGCGACACTGTACAGTCCCAAGAGTCGAAGCAATTCTCTCATATTTGGCGAGATCCCTGCTGCGATGGTTCGGCCCCGTGGCGTTCTGGCCACGTGACTGCGATACCTCGAGAAAAGTGGGGACTGGCTGGCTGGTCAAGGACCAGGCGGCGTGATCATACCTCTGACCTGGTCTGCGGTCCACGTCTCGAGGGTGAAATCATCTGACGTTGCTGAGAATCGCGGAGTGTTCCGAGACAATCAAGGAGTGCTGTCCCTCTGACGCACTCAAGAGCATGTGCGAGTTTGAAAATTTAACGAACTGCCCCAGCAAGGGTGGTGACTGTTGTAACAGGAACGTTTTTACGCATGAATTGTCTCTAACCAACCGTCACCAATTGTTATGCGACGGATTTGTTTGATGTTATTGTTTACGGCGAGTACCACTGGCTTGCCACAATGCCTTTTCTGTCAAATTGCCGTCCCACCGCAAATTCGTGCAGAACACGCTTCTGTATACACTGAAACTCGTACAAGACGAGCACAGTTGGATCGTGAATTGCCAGGGCAAAATTTTTAGTGCGAAAATTCACAATTTTGCTGCAGGGTTTGCTTGCTTGTTGCATGCTGTCGATTGGCAGCTTTTTGCGAAATAATTATTTCATCGTTGTTTCAGACGATCTGCCTTCGCCGAGCGACGCTGCCTTGCACTCGCTGGCCAAGTCCAAGTGGAAGAGTTCGTTGGAAAACCTTTCTGATCCGTCGCTAGAAGGTCAGTCACGTTCAGACGCCGTTACATGTTCCACCTGCTGTTGGTATTCAGGCCCGTAGCCAGGTTGCAAGTTTTGAGGGGCAAAATACATTTTTAGGGGCGCAAGGTTTTTTTTTGTTATGTGTTTAAAACGAATTTTTCTGTGCACAACAAAATTTGGGGGGAACAAAAAAATTTGCAAGGGCGCTGCTCCTGAATGGCCCCCGTGGCCACGGGTCTGTTGGTGTTTGGCAAGATTGGCAATGAAAATAATAAATACTACGGCCAAAGCAAACGATACAACTGACATCTTGCAAACGTTTCGATAACAACTGTTATCATCTTCTGTGCATAGCAATAGGCAATGAAAATGTTTTACGATTTTTTGCTGTCGTAGGATGAGACTCGGGCTCTCAAACTCCTATTTTCTGTCTTGCGAGCAACACGCTTTTAAGGAATCGTGTCGGTGAAATGCAAACTTTTCACACTGAAACTTTATTTAAATGTTCGTGTTTTTACACCAAGTGATAAAACAAGTATAAAGTTAATTCGAATCAAATTGTTGGCTTCCTGTAAACGCAGCTGTCAGGCTTCTGTCAAACAACCTGTTGCTTAAGATCTGCTGCATCTTCAGCTTTGTCATGTAGTTTTGGCTGCAGTGATAGCTTTATTTTGTTGACCATTACACAACTGGCTAGCAAATGCAGTAAGTGGCAAACTTGCTTTGAAAAGTTGCATTTTATCGCAGCCAGAGGAATAAATCTCGTGTGTCTTCAGTCAAGCTTGGAACAAGAAGCGTTTCCCGACCAGGTAACTTCCTTTTGAGAATGTCACACTTCGGTAAAAGTGGAGCATATTTTGTACAAGGTTCTGCATCAAATGGAAGCGTTGCGAATTTAACCATTATTTAAACCTTTGTGTCTTGACCTCATGTTGCCAAAAACGCGCGATGTTCAAATCGATTTTTTAAATTTGATTTTGGCCGGCGATTAACGCAGTGGGCGTGGATCGAACACCCAACCTTCTAATTCAGAGGCGGACACTTCACCACTGAGTTATTGCCGCCCCCAAAACGGTTTTATGGTCTTCTGTGCGGGATTATAAAGATCTCCATTGCAAGTTTAGAAACATTTGTTTGAAAGTTACAGCAGTCTGTGTCAGTCCAGGAACGTCCTGGCGTATATACCCGAATAAACAATTCCTGCATGTTAGCTCTGCCCTCAAGATCGTTGCGCGAAACGCGTGGAGATATTTTTCTACTGGTGTGTGGCTTTAAAAGGACTCTTGTCTACTGCGCGCGACTTTCGTTGCAAACCTGGTTGGTGTGTGCTTTTTTTGGTGTTTTCCTTTTATGATGACTCATTTAGAAACCGAGTTACTGGGATCATCATTTACTGCTTTTGTATTAGAATGACTACAAAACATTAAACTAGAGTCATAAACTTGGAACAAGCATAGAAAAAATTGTTCTTGGTTATTGGTAAATTTCAAGAGACGCTCAACGCAGCATTCAACGCATCCAACTTAAATGCTTGAAGTCGACTAAAGTATGTGTTTGGCAGAACCGCCATCAGACGGGATGATCGTTTTGAAAATTTTCGAAAGCGAGGCCGTCCAAGGGGTTACAGCCCCTTAATTGCTCAGTCGTTAGTGAGTCGCGCTCCGTACCTCCTCAGAGAATCCTAAGGAAAGGCGTGGTCAATACGTTTGGATCAGTGCAGGGGCTTCCAGAGCGGAAAAGGCTACACCTACCTATCGCTTCCTATACCAAAACTGATTGTCTTGAATGGCTGAAGAGCTCAGTTTGACCTTTTTGAAGAGACTATTTGATGAAATATTGCCGGAGCTTTATCAGGCGTCACCACTCCGGGCCAGAGTAGACAATGATGACAGCTAAAGGGATCCCTAAAACTGCAGAACTGTCGAACTGCAGTCCCTTCACCTGTTGCAATTCACTGTCGTGCCCAGGCTTGTGTGTTGTTTTTTTTGCGCGAAAAATGAGGTTTATTGCGCGAACAATGGACTTTACTGCGCGAACAACGAAGAATTTCAACGAAGGTTGAAACGAAAAACCGTCAGTGCTCAAAAAAGCCCCGTAGGCGTAGGATCAGTTGTCCAGTCGAACCCCTCTGACAGATCGTTCATTTTCTCTCAAAGATTTAAAGTTGCCCGCCTTGACTTTAATTTGATTTGGAGCTGTGGTGAAGTTGCGTTTCAAATCTGCTGGATGATCAACGCAACTGCGCATAAGCGTTGTGGCGCAAGTGCACGAGCGTTCTGTAGAATAGCGCAGGTTTATTTTTGCAAACGTTCGCAGCTGACCTGTCCACAGGCTCCTTTCTCGGTCTTTTCTTCTGTGGTTTCTCTCGAACTCTTTTTTCTACAGGTTTCTCTCGAACTCAACAGCCTCTCGCCATCTCCGTGCAAGATCAGCGTCCTGTTCCTAGTCCTCCACGGCGGCATTCCCAACGATGCCGGGACGCCGAACCTCCAGTCGAAAGAAGTACGCAGCCGCTTCTTCGTCATTCCCCGCGCGCCGAATGCTTTAGGCAGTGTGCAGTGTTCCCTGTAAGGTGCGCAAAAATGCGCAGCACCACCAGATCATTTGCGCAGTGCTATCCAATTCTCGCGCAATTACAACATTCACAAATTTAATATCGTATGTACACAACATAGCTCTTTTCACCGCTTGAAACGCTTCACTGGTTGTGTGTCTACCTGGTTTCGCAATTACATGCGCGCTAGAACAAACATTCGTTCAGTGTAAAATTTTTTTAGAGTGAACACTGTGGTGTGTGCAAGGATCTCACAGAATTGCTTGAGGCCTATATCCACTATTGTCCTAGTTTCTTTGCGTCATTGTTACGGGCGAGTTGTCTCTTTTCGTCGACTCGTCGTTTCAAGTCACGTGAGCGAATGTTGTTTTCTGTTTTTTACCCCCACCCCCACCCCCGGTGTCAAACACAGCCGCTCGCAGCTAATCTTTCGTGTGTTTACGCTGTTATTTTTCTAGAGCGACGTGCAGACGTTCAGGAGCACGCTGGAAGCTGTAATGAAAACGCACTACCGATCCGCAGTCGAGCATATCGCCGTCCGATTGGTCGCTTGTCCGTCCGTGTGCAGCGAAGCGTCACAACTTTTGCAGAAGTACATGAGCGCAACGTTGATGTGTGTGCGGTTGGAAAACGTTTGAAAAAAAAACTCGAAAAGCTCCTGAAGCGACCTTCAATTCTATTTTTAATACATACTCTTGTTGTTTGCTTTCTTGATCTATCCCCACCGTTCTTCGCAGTCTCGACCCACTACGCACGGTAGCCGGCGCTGACGTTCAAGGAAAGATTTTTCCCGCCGCCATGCTCTCGCTCTTCGCTGCAGCGTCTTCGTGCTACGACGATATTATTCAATCATTGACCAGCAAGTGCAATGCCGTGTACGGCGACTTCCTGGCAAGCAGCGACGGCGAGGGGTTTGCTGGGCAGGTGTGAGAAGAACGCTTATCGCCCCACTACCTATCTATATCGGTAGCGACAATCAAACAATCAAGGTTACAAGGTTACTTGTTTACAAACAACTCAAAAAACAATGAGCCGACAAACTGGTGATAGACGTTTTGAAAACTTTTTTTTGCTGTCAGCAGAAATGTAGTTTTTCCACAAAAGAACTGTTACTTTTTTGGAACTCCAATATGATTTCAATTGAACTGGTGCTTTTAGGGTTGTTGTTTCCTTTTTGGCTTTGCAAGGCTTGCAAATTTAATACAACTGAAATTCCTGGCATGTTTTATGAAGAGCACTGTGACTTGATTCTTAAGAGACGAGGAGTGTGCGGTTGGATTTTTTCTTCCTTTGTTAGTTGTTCTTTTCAGCTGGGCGCGTTGCTTCCGTCTCAAAAAATGATGATTGTTTGAAAACAAGTTTTTAAATAAAAACACGATTTTAAACAGACCAGCTGTTGTAGTAGAAGCCGAAACGTAAAAATTAAATTCGATGAACACTTAATTTTCTATGAACACTTATCCTCAAGTAAAATGCGGGCTGGGGTCTTCTCTCAGAATAATTGCCGAAAAACGCACGTGCGTTTTCTGCATAATAATCAGTGTTCATCAAATGAACACTTGAGGATAAGTGTTCATAGAAAAGTAAGTGTTCATCGAATTTAATACAACTGAATCCGCTTTTCTATGTTGCTGTATTTCGATGAACACTGATTCATCGAATGAACACTGATTTGACGTGTTGTGTTCCTTCTGCGAAATTCAGATTCAATAGTTCAGCTGCGGCGGCCATGTCCGCTTACTTGCGCCGCGGGCCACGCAGCTACGATCGCAGTGAATGCTGCACTGGTGGCGAGTGAATGCTGCACCTTTCAGTGAATGCTGCACTGGTGGCAATGGCAGCCCCGCTCGATAACCGTTGCCTTGCACCCATCCATTAACACCGAACACAAGGCTGGACAGGCCAGAAGTACCGTTTGTCAAGTCTGCGGTATGACCGAGGATCGAACCCAGCCTACCAGCTTTGGTGGCGCGTGCGAAACCAACTGTACCACATTGCCGGTGTCCGCCAAACAGTAAAATCCGAAACACGAGCTTCGGACGTGCGCCATCTTTCCTATGTCTTCAATTTTTTCTCTCGTTCCACCCCCAGGTTTGCCTCATCGGCGACATAACGGGCGGCATCTTGGCATACGACATGCTCTGCAAACACGTGAACAAACCTGCCAGGCTGAGCTGCATTCAACGGCAAGGAAGCTTCTCAAGCAACCACGAGGTATCCATCGCCAAGTATTTCTTTTTATTATCGGTAACAAGCAAGTATAGTTCTTGTTCTGTGAATTTAATTAAGTTCAAGAAATGCGCAACGCGCCATTCTCTCGTCGTTGCCTCAAACGAAGATGGCGCATTTTGCTTTTGTGTATTTCCTTCAGCTCGAAATGCCACTAAAAATATATGCATTTGTAGCGGGGGTGGTTGAATGGTTCGTTCAGTTCACGCTCCCCTGGGAACTTTTTTCTGTGTTTAAGTGTATGCTAACTGTCATTTCCTTTACCAAGGGTTCTTGAAGTGGTGTCTCAGTACCCCTAGGGGGCAGTGTTGAACATGATCCGGTTTCCGGATCACGATCCATCCGGATTCTGCAATTCAGAACCGGATCCGGGTTGGACTGGATTTCGAAAAAATCTGTACCGGATCGGATATGGATATCCAAACTGCGTTGATCACTCCAGTCGAATGCTTAATCAGAGTTTTTTCGGCTATAATCCGGATTGGATCAAATATTTCGATAGTGCTACCGGATTAGGATCGGACTGGGTTACACAATGAAATTCTTGGACTGGATTAGGATCGCAAAAATCTTCGATCCGTTCAACTCTACCAAGGGGATATTGAGATTAGATGTTGGGGGTATTTAACAGTGTAGGGAACTCAAGCTCTTCACTAAGAACTTGGACTTGCTTCCATCCAGGATGGTCTTGACTTGATATCCGTTGACTTTGTTCTGTTTTATTTCTTGCATTATTATTTTTATTAAGCTTTATTGAATTGAGAAGTTAAAACGTTTTTAAAGACCACTGCAATAAACGAACAAAAATGCTTGGAATGATTCTTCGCTACTTCCATGGCTACGCTGGAAATCCAGCGCTATCCCTTAAATCAAACCATCACCCACCTTTGTTTCATGTTCGATCTGTTGCATTGTGAACGACAAGTTGTTCTCGAATAATCCTTTGTTGAAGCAGGACACAACGCGCCTCACTCGCTCGACGTCATTGTTACGCAACAAATGATTTGTTCGCCTTAACTTCCGTTTTTAACCTGTTTTGCATTTGTCCTCCTGTCCCCCCCAGGATGAGGAACGCACTAGCACGTCCAGCAGTCTACCTCCCTCGCCCAGTTTTCGCCTCTCTCCTCCCCCAGCGCTCGGCGCCTCCCCCGGCCATTTGCGCCGCAGTTCCGCGTGTCCTTCGCTGGGCGGTGACTCGGGCCCAGATTTGACCGCGTTGGCCCCGAGCGGTCGTAACACGCCCTTCCTGAGCGTCGTGCACTCGCCGAGACCCAACGACCGCGGCGAGGTTGGTACCCCTCGTGCCCGTCATCCCCCCTCACAGGTTCAATGTCAGGTCTCGCGGCATGTTTGTCAGTCGTTGCCACACGTGCTTGTTTTCACGCCGGGAAAGTCTTCGTCTCACTGCGAGCTTTTCGATCTTCGTTTTCGGCGACGGCCAGCGGCGGCAGGCCGAAGTCTGAAGTTTGTTTCTTGACGGGGCCGGTTGAGGTGACCTTCTGGCCAGGAAACGCCACTCGG
>JGI24158J21664_10015010_pt1 | contig 10122 bp, 6 predicted proteins | sample Ectturendosymbi3_FD_21664 | JGI IMG/M metagenome (IMG submission 21664) | reverse complement strand
GACAGTTCGCCACCGTTCAAGCACATCCGATTGCACGACTTGCTCTGACGTGTTTCTAAGCTGCAAACTTTTCCGTCGCAGGCTGGCTGACGCTCCACTGCCCTTGTTCTGTGAGACATACCTGCTCCGCCGCACGTCGCTGAACATTCAGTCCATACTGACCACGGTGACATGACGCAGTCAACTAGAAAACAAACAACAAACGCTGATGAGATAATAAGCACCATGTCAGGTTATTTTTTAAACCTGCTTGAAAAGCGAAAAGTAAATAATTTTTCACGCTGATGTTCTAAACCCGGTTTTCCTTAATTTTCCGGCTGATGTTGCGTTACCAGGGCAGCAGTGTGTGTTGCAGCTTTGGTTCTGGTGCTTAGGACCTTCGCATGTACTTCCCCCACATGAGCTGGGTGAAGAAATTGCTCTGGAACGGTTTTGATTTCCTGAACCACAGCTTATGTCGCAGCTGCAAAGAAAATGAAAAATCGTCAAGGATCTGGTAATACCCGTATCAGATAATGCTAAATAAAAAAATGGCATGAAGCAAACGTCTTAATTCTATTTTTCCAGAGTACGCAATCCTGTTTTTTTTTGCGAAGAACACTTATTTCCAAAATGTTGGCGAACTTTACATGCAAATGCATCAACTTTTTATCTTTTTCTCCAAATTCAGAACTTTACTACCACAAGTAATGACGATCGAAGCAACGGTTTACTGCCCTAGTTCTGTCACTTACGCACTCCAAGCTGACCAGCTGTTCCAAACACAATGCACAGGACAGCACATGTCATTGCATGTTTCATTTTCAAAGGAAGCTCCTTCGCAAATTTGTCCATCGCACGACGCAACCTGCCGAACGCTGCGAAAGCGCTTGCGGGAACCTGCATAAGACCAAACAAGCGTCTGCTTTGTAAACGTGTAGTTCCCTCTATGCGTTTTCTGTAAAGTTTTGACGGTCATGGTAAAAGCAAAATGATAACGTCACAGCAGTGACCACACATCAAGCGAATCAGTCACAATTTATTTTCTCATCACACCCAAAAAAGGGGCTTGCTGTATTTGGAAAAATTTTTAATTTATCAAATCAAACATAATTTCTCCCAAAACAGGGTCAAAACGGCACGAAAAATGCGGAAATTCTACCAGTAGCCCTTATTGGCCTTCTGTTGAGCATTAAAATGGTATTCTGCTCAAAGCTTGCGGCTCTGTATGCAACAGAATAAATTATGTTGAGGCATGAAGATATGTTATTTTCAAAAGTTTTTTGTATTTCACTGCCATCTATGGTTTAGAGGCCCAAAAAAGGCAAACGATAATTACAATGACAAGTCCGAGCACAAACATGTGAAATTGTGTTTGATACTATTCCTACTGTATATGTGCAAATTCGATAGTGAGCACAATTTGAGCACTGTAGATTTTCTTGTCAAACTTCCTGACGGTTTGCCCAAATTGGCCTTAATGCTGGACGTCAGGCATGCAAGACCAAGTTGAACAATTGGCCTCCTTAACTCGAAAAATACAAAACCTACGTAAATTCGAAAAGACTGTTCGACAGAGTGCATAGAAAAAATCCACTATACTGGAAGAACCAGCCTTAAACGTTCATTGTAATTATGTTTACAATAAAGATGAAAAACGACTTGCTCAAACTCGGCAGGTATAACTAAACATGAGTTTTGAATGGAGAAAAATATGAGTCTAAATTAAAGTTTTTAATTACAGCTTGAACCAATTTTTACTATATGACCAATATGCATAACCTTTGTAACGCTTAAAGAAGTCTTGGATAATGTAAAACCTAGGAATAAAGTGTCAATTCCAAAATAAAATCTAAGCTCAAACGCTCGACGTTTCTTAAAACCAAAGAGTACTGTGCTGCAGTTGTTCAGTGAGCTCGATTAAAAAATACTACCTACGAGCTGCATGTTCAATTATGAAACTGCGTAACACAAACGCCTCTTCTTCACAAGCAATTAAACTGTTTCAATATAAATAAACTCGACCTAACCCGCAGACGTTTTGATCATTTTCGAATACTTGAAAATTTTGCTCTTTTTCCCAAAAGTTTATGTTTGGCACATCAGCTTTACAGTTATCTTGAACTTGTTGTTGCCCGAGCACAAAATATATGACGATGAGAATAGTTTACGCAGCTTATAAAATGTAACCCCGTAGTTGAAGCACTGGAAAAAATATTTACTCATTTTCAAAAAAAAATATTTGCATTTGAGAAAATGTTTGCTATTTGTAGCATTCATTGGGGTAGTTTTGTCATAGATAGAAAATTTTATCAAAAAAATAAAGATAAATATTCAGTTCATTTGCGTCAAACAAACTTTTAAAAAGTGAATTATTCTTCAATGTCCAATGAACGCATAATCACGTGGCATTAGGTAGCGTACACAATTGCAACCTGATACCATAAACACATTTTTAAAAAACCTTCAATGGAATTGTATGTGCACCCAACTGGGAAAATTCTGACAGTTTTAACAATCAATCCGAAAGTTAGTGAGTGAGGCTTTTAGGAAAGTGAGAGTTTTGTATTATTAACGTAACAATTATAGCTACAACCATAAACGTTTAGATAAACCATACCTTTACCACACGATTTAGTACAACTTTCCCAATTTTCCCAATTGTTCCACGAGCAGTTTATAGGGCAACAGTAATCGTTGCATATCCTGAAACAAAACATGTGTTTACACTAAATAAAAGCCATTTTCATTTACTGAGCAACGTTTGAAACGTTTAGGTCTTAATTCTGTGAAACCGCATTAAAAATTGTGTGTAATACTGATTAATTTATAAAAATACTTGTTCTTCTGTTTTGATCTTCCGTTCTTAAATTAAGGTTTCACAATCGTGTAAATTAAGGTTTCACAATCACACTATCGCAACAAGCAGTCTAAACATTTCAATTGCATACTCTTACATAATATCCTGTGCCTCTCCACTGCATTCACTTCCACCGAATCGAGCCTGCGCTGCTATAGTTCTTCTCCTTGTTTTTATACCACCGCCACAAGTAGCGTTACAAGGGCTCCAGTCACTCCATTGACTCCAAACACAGTTTACTGCACATGGCTTGGAATTGCATGTTGCTAAACCACGATTAGAGCCTGTGCACTTCGTGCCACCGCATGCAGCTTCCGTGAGAATGGTTCGAGTTCGAAAGTTTGAACCGCCGCCGCATGATACAGAGCAAACTCCATAATCGGACCAAGTGCTCCAGCGGCAATCTACAGGGCAGCACACTGTGTTGCACTTCCGGGTATCATTGCTTTCTCCCAAGCAACTGGCACCTCCACATTTTGCAGGAACCATGATCTGCCTGTTCCGCGACATCGTTCCTCCGCCACACGAAACGGAGCAAGAGCTGAATGAGCTCCACTCCTCCCACGCGCAACTGACAGGGCAGCACTGTGTGTTGCATGGTCTTGAGCTAACTGCAGTGCCAGGGCACGAATTCCCGCCGTGTTTCTCCGCAACTGCGACCGTTCNCTTGCGGGACTGCTGGCCTCCACCACACGAAACGGAGCATGAGGCGTATTTGCTCCACTCACCCCACCGGCAATCAACAGGGCATGGATTCACGTTGCACGTTTGGTGAGATGCGGCGCTACCTGAGCAATCCCTTCCCAGACATGATGATTGCACTGAGACTAAACGATACCTAGTTTGAGATCCTGACCCACATGATTTCGAACAAGCGCCAAACTCTCCCCAAGCACCCCACTGACAGTTAACTGGACAGCACTGGGTGTTGCAAGATGTTCTAGACGTCGTTCCACCCTGACAAGGTCTACCACCACATTTGTGGGGTACGGCGACACTGCGCGTGCTGATCTGAGCTCCACCACCGCAACTAACCGAACACGTTCCGGGTTTACTCCATGATCCCCATACGCAGTTAACGGGACAGCACTGAGTGTTGCAAGACCTAGACGACGTGCCTTGACCGGTGCAAGAAGAACCGCCATGAGCAGCTTCCACAGCAACACCACGATTACGAGTCTGGACACCACCACCGCATGTCGCTGAACATGAACCATAGCTACCCCATGAACTCCACCGGCAATTCACTGGACAGGATTGAGTATTACATTTTTGTGTGTGATGATGAAGGACCTACGCAGCTGTTACCACCGCATTTTGCCGTTACAGATGCCGATCGTGACTTGGATTGACTTCCACCGCCGCAAGTCTGCGAATATCGATCCCAAGAACTCCAACCTCCCCAAGCACAGTTTACCGGACAGCATTGACTGTTGCATGATGTTGATTGAGTACAAGGGCCGGAACAAGCAGCACCTCCGCAACTTGGTGCTCGGCTGTGACCTTGCGATTGAATCTTGGTTCCGCTACCGTATGACCTAGAGCAAGAACCCCACGAACTCCATTCTCCCAAAACACAACACACTGCAAAATGAACAACGTACTCATTCTCTTCTAGCGTTGCCACATGGAAACGCTGCTATGTGACATTTGATTCTCTGTATAAGTAAATTTACGTCGTCGTCGTCCATTTGTGGAAAGGTTTGATTCCATTTACTTTGTTTATTCTGATACGCCTGGATTTATTCTGGAATCCCCTATTTACCACATTATGGATGATAAGAAGTGCATGCAACGTGTTCATAGAAGAAAGAACAATTTTTCTGGTTTTATTTTATTCTATAATACTTCATGCACTTCGCAGAGCTGAGGATGCCTACTTGTAGGCGAAATATATACTCTGTAAGATCTTAGTGTCTGATTCTGTACTGAGAAAGGATTTCTTACAGTAGACAGTGTGGATTGAGCAACGTTTTATTTGTGACGTAATAGTGTTCTATCATGTGCCAACTATAATCCACAACAAAAGCTCTATGGTTCAACTTAAATATGCTGATGTTTGAAAAGTTTGAAAACTGCTGCCTCCCAGAAGGGCTGGAAAACACGTCAGGAAGTTGTAGGTAAGTTAATATTTCGGTTTTGTGTAATTGTTTACCAACTTTGTATATTTTGTTATTATCTTCATGACCAACTAGCTTTTAGAAAAACTTTTTGATGAAACTGGTGTTTTGCTTGTTTGTTTATTTGTTTGTTATTTATTTGTGTTGCCAAGTGGCAACACTAGGGTGATATGAGTACATTTATACATTTCAGGTATTTCACTGCGTCTGAGGTTTTGGATCAAGTTTTGAGTAGTGATGCTACTGGTTGCACATTTATCCAACTACCAGAGGTGCATGAGCTGACAGACGAAGATTCTGTTGACGAAGACACAGGCCCGTAAACCAGCTTGGGACACCAGGGGGGCGAAGAGTTTTATGAGAGGGGACAATTTTTTTAAACTACTGTGTGTCCAATATTTAAAAAATATGTTGGACACATTTTTTCAGGTGGCGAAAATTTTGCTAGGAGCTTCGCCCCCACTGGTTACAGGCCTGTGAAGACAGCTTTACATCTGCTAATATGACAAGGAATCAACTTCTGGCTGAATGTGAGTTCCAGCAAACTGGCAAAAGGAGTGGTTCTTGTGAAAGTGATTCAGAAGAAGCTATAGCCCCAACTTCAAAGAAGCGACGCAAGACAATGAGTTTGAAATGGACTAAGAGAGAGGCCCAAATGCCTTCCCCGCTAGTTTTCCCGGATGTGCAATACGACAAGGACGCCAGCTTGGATCCTGTGAAACTGTTTGAGTTGTTTCTTGACAACCATATTTTCAAGCATATGGTGGAACAAAGTAGATTGTATAGGGTTTCAAAGGATTGGCCTGGCCCCAACATCAGTGAAGAGGAGATGAAAGTGTTTCTTGGGATACTGGTAGTGTCTGGATATAACAAATTCTCTAGTAAAGCAATGTTCTGGTCTGCTGAAGGGAAGGACTTGCGGAACCAAGCAGTGTACGAAGTCACGCGCAGGGACCGATTCGATACCATTATGAAATCTTTGCATCTTCATCCCAATATTGATCTTGATAAAGATGATAAATATAGCAAAAGGCAAAAAGCCATCAATTCGTCCAAACTCATCACACTGTAGTTTCGACAGTAAGAGAACCACTTCGTCCAGAGAGTGCCAGGAAATCGAAAACGTTGGTGTGCAGGCAGCCAGTGTTCATCCACGATGCGAACACAGTGCAAGAAATGCGATGTCGGACTTTGCATTGACTGTTTTGCTACATATCACACCAAGTAGCCTCGTCTAAAAACTAAAAGGTAAACAAGCACCAGATTTAGCCAGGGAAAGCGCAGGGCTCCGCACAGAAGAAATGTAGGAATACACGGGGGCCGAAAAAACCACTGACTTGTTCATTAAGTTCCAGAAAATTAGGGCCATCAATCGCAAATGGGACCCAGCCCCAAACCTTCTAATTCCGGTGTTGAACCAAGTAGGCCTAATGTTTTCTCAAACGTCTCGCTGAATGTGTTTTATTGTTTAAGTGTTCTTCAGATTTGTTTCTGTGTGTTTTGTTTGTGTTACATGCAGTTTGGTTGAAAACATAAATTTTGTACTCATATTTCCCTAGTGTTGCCATGTGGCAAACCCCTATTTTACCTATGTAGAGAGGTGAAAGTTAGAAAAAATATTTGCTGTGTTATTTTTCAGAGAATATTCGCTAACCAGGACAAATATTGATGCTTTATTGAATTTTTTTCTAATTCAGGAGACAAAGGGTTAATTTTGAAAAAAAGACAATAGAAGAATATTTGTCTTTTTCACGGGTTCGCGATGTGTTTCAAAATTGTTGAAGGTGATTGCCACTGCAAACATTGTTCTAAACCTTTTCTGAGTTGATACAAAGTGTTTTCCGCTTGGCCAAACTGACAGAAAGATTAAGGGACACTTAGGAAATATTTGTAGGCGAAAGCTAAGAATTTTTATTTCTATTATACATTACAGTGGTTACAAAACGCTTTATGAGGGAAATAGCTTATAGTTGCAGGTTTTGAAAAAACTTATGCTGAAATCTAAAAAAGCAAATTAATACTTTTTGCGCACTGCTTGAACATTCTTTTTTCAGTGGGATGGAGGATGCTCAAAAGCAAGACCGAATGCAAAAATAGTTCAAACAGTACGAAACGAAAGAAAGTTCCAAAGCATGACGAAAAGGACTAAACGTCTTTGCCGAATGGAAGCATTTTATAAGGATTAATTCCGAAAGGATATGGTTTGATCATAGTTCTATTACGTTTGATAGCTTTGATGAAAATCGCCCAAAACATGGAAAAAGCAGTAAGTGGTACCACAATTGAAATGAAATACAATTTTTTATCCAAGAGAGCCGGTTTCAAATTTGCGCATATACCTGGGCAGCAATGCGTGTTGCATGCTCTGCTTCCTGGAAGATGACAAGACCCACAAGCCCCTTGCGGTCTTGTCACCGTAGGGGACTGCGTTCCACCACCACATCCACTTGAGCAAGCGCTCCACGTCCACTGGCACGGTGATGAATCGCAACGACGCCTTCGCCTTCGTCTCCTAAATATGCATCATATTTTAAATCAAATCAGCAAGTTTTTTCACCAACATTTTGCAAAGTAACCTGCACTAAAAGTCGAATGTCGTGAATGCGCAGTTGCATGCAGTGCTGCCTTTTGGTCTTAATTATCAGCTTCGTTTAATAACCCTCTACCAAACGCACCCATCCCGGTATTAATAATTGTAAAGAAAAAATAGAATAATGTCTTAAGTAAGGTTTTACTTGCGAAATGCATCTTTCTTGTTTTCAATCTGAAGCATACAAAAAACTGTGTGATCACATGTGTGCATCGGGGGAGATGGGAAACTAAGAAACCATCGGGAAAGAAAAGGAGAGGCAACGCTTGTGCACTTGAAAATTGATTCTAAACACAGGTTTACGAAATACGCACCGGTAACTAACATTGTTATTAGTTCGTAAGTTAATAGAAAAAAGGTTTTCCAACCTACAGTTTTGCCAGAAAACGAACCCTGTGAGAAATACTCTATAGAGTTCCAAATTAGCAAAACGCAAGCCAACGTTGTTCATTCTATCACAATATTATAACTCATGCCATTTTGCAATTGGAAACTTTTATTTTTATGTTTATAGTTTTAATGTATTCAAACCAGACTACTTAAACATATTTTGCAGAAAATCCTAGTACGTACCATTTTTTTGAAATACTTTAACTTTAAAAAGATAAATCGTTTCATATCTCGCATGAAGCAGTACTTTGTTGAAATCTTTTTTTAACATTTTGAATTTTTATGTGAATTTTCCAGGAGGAATTGATTTTTTCTTCTAGAATTGAATCACAGAAATGGATCATTTTCTCGGCGATGAAGACGCTTGCTTGAAGTGCGAACAAATCAAGCGGGAAGCGGGCTTATCTTGATTTAACAGTTCGTTGATGTTCAATGGGCAAGTCGTACATGTACTTTACTTGATCATGCAAACCATTTTGTAATGTTTCAAGCTTGCAACACAATAAATAATAGCTGAACGTGAAAAATATTTATAAAAATCTTTATGAGAACCGATGTGGAAACAATTAGCCTGGGATTTCTTGCATGCATTTCTTTCATAAAAACAACTTGCCCAACATGAGACCTTTCAGCACTAGTTTCTTAAGATGACAAGGTTTTCCTGGTAATATCTTAGTCATAATGCTAAACTTAAACAAAGTTAATACCAAGCTTACCATGCCATGGAGTTAATACCATGCCACTTACCATGCAGAGGAGAAGGAGATTAAAATTGAAGCCAGAATAAAAAGTGCTACGATCCTGATACCAAACATGTTACTACAGAACAACTCAACAAATATTTTGCAATCTGCAGCAAAAACAACTTTCTGTTAGATATCTGAAAAACAAAAACTCAGTTTGCAGAATTTTCGATTTCACTTATTCCCAAGAGTGCAATATGATTAGGTGAAACGATTAAAAAACTGCACAATTTGCGTATATAAACGTGGTGAAAATTCTTTGCTCTGAGCTCTGCGTACCCAACCAAATAGGTATTCTCCCTTGTTTTGACATTAAAGATTGCTGTTTTGCAATATACAGTATATTCATCGAGTGGATCACCTTACGTTGGTGCATCATCTCTCGCAATCGAAACTTAAGATTGGTTGAATAATTTGTTTCGCGCAAATTTAAACACCGCATCAATCAAAAGCTTGTTTCTGTCAATTTCTGTGGAATGACCAGTGGCGATTCTAAGGGGGGGGGTCCTGGATGGGCCATGGCCCTCCCAGTTTTTTGCTTGGCCCCCCGTTTGTCCAACAGTTTTTTTCTTAATTGCCCGTTTAAGTTCGTTTCGTTGACATATGCACGGTTGCCAAATGCGTTCTGTAAAAATACCGGCCATTTTGTCAACAGCGCCAGATCTGAGCTGTGTCGTAATCCGTAAGCAGCACAGATAACACAGAGAGACAATCAGTATTGTTAAGCCACAATTAATAATTTGCCCTATTTTGGCTGATTTGTTACATTTCGGTGTGTGTGTGACTTGATAATCGCACCAAGGATTACGTCAACAGCAGCAAATAAACTTCGCTGAAGAAACTATCCTGACAAGATTCACTACAATAGTCATTATGATTTGAGAAATTCTGCGTTAGTCCATTTTGAAGTTACGGCAAATTATTTTATTTTCGCAATACCGGCTTCAGACACTGATTTTCAAAATAACGGCCTTTGCTAAATTAGCAGTAAAATACCGGCAAGGCCGGTGAAATACCGGCCATCTGACAACCCTAGGCATATGCAGTAGATAACTTTCGGCCAGCAATATTTAAACGATAATTTAAAAACCCTGTAGCCTGCATTCAATATTTCCCAAATGCGTGACAAGCTGTGCTGTTCTTTTTGTCGGTCGGGTAGCTAGAGTTGTTTATGACGACACACACCAGTACTGCAGTCCAGCAGATGCTCGGATCCTGCGTGAAATTTAGTCAGACCGCGATCGTGGTGTGGAACAATTCATTTTGNAACTAAGAAACAGATGCAGAATTGGGAAGATTGATCTTTCGTGCATTTCAGTGTGAGATGGAACTGGATTAAATAACTGTCAGCAGATTGTTGCTTGTCCCAGTAGTAAATGTTTGTGAAAGCATTAAGAATTGGTTTCAGTTAATTTATCAGAATTTATCCTGGCTGCAATA
>JGI24158J21664_10015007_pt1 | contig 10123 bp, 5 predicted proteins | sample Ectturendosymbi3_FD_21664 | JGI IMG/M metagenome (IMG submission 21664) | reverse complement strand
TTTATTTAAAGGCTATACAAAAAAGCGCCCCAATGGGCGTTTCTGTGTCGGGAACCACCGATCAAAAAATGTATCTGAAAAAATTTAGGGGGGGCTTCAGCCCCCTTAGCCCCCCCCCTGGATCCGCCTATGAGAGGACACATGAAAATCTCACAGCACGCGATACTGACGTGACAAGGTGACATTGACGATCGCCTTCATCAAAAATGTCAAAATGAACGTTATATCAAAATAAGGACAGATTGTCAGTATGCAGGTTACTCATACTACTGTGAAAACCTAAACTGGGCCGCACAAAACCTTTTACTGGGCTTCATGCGGCCCGCGGGCGGTGGATTGGACATAGCTGGTTTAGAGCAACGGAGCCATTCTGGTGGGAAAGATAGGCATAGCGTTCAAATTAAACCTTGATCCTTACCGTCCACTTGGCTATGGAGTCGGCCCTTGACCATCCATTTCTTTCGATGCCCCCTGGCCAAATGCACCTGGTTGCGTTGAAAGTATTTTTGGATCTTTAAAATTTGAAAGGTTGACAGCTTGTGCGTCCTTCTGACCCTTCTGTTCATTAGATTTCAAGCCTCGAGATGTTCCTCGCCCCTGCTGCGGACTTGCTTGGAGCGTCTTTGCGTTGGCCGGCTGGACAGGCTGCAAGGGCTTTCCACCTCGCTGGTTTGTTTTGTCGGGAGAATTATCGGTAGTTTTTCCTTTGCCCGGTAATCTCGCCCCGTTGCGATCCGGGGCCTCGAGTGCACGCCCGGGTAACGAATTTCTCACGACACTGGAAGGCGCATTCGCCCGCGAAGACCGCGGCGAACCGATCTTAGCTGAGAGGTCTTTAGACCCTCGAGAACCCCGCTTGTCGTTTGCCGACAAGTGCTGGGCGTTGGCGGTGCCTGAGAAAGGTTCAGGGATGCAAACGACGCAACACGAAAAGAGAATCGCCGCAAGTTCGGACGCCATCATGATAGTTGACAGGAGCGCAATCTGCCAGACCTGGCCTGCGATCATGTTTCTGAGTGGTTGGAAGCATCCCTGTGACAAAAAAGCATTGATCTGGATGACCAGGACTTCGCGGTTAGTTCTGGGCGGCTTGTAAAGTTCTTGAACGAAAGGAAGAAGTTACTTTGATCTTTTTTAGAAAGTTTGAATTGTGTTTAAGAAGATTCGACTTAAAAATCGTTGTAACATCTTAAATTGCGAGCAAAATGCAAGATAAAGTTTGCTTTGTGGCATTGTGCTTTATCAGAAATACTCGTACAAGGCTATGCTTCGAATAGCTACCGTGAAATGATACAAACTCACGAAGAAAAGCAAAAGAGTGTGGGGTATATGAGATGCCATTATTGCTCCTTCCAATGTGCGTTTTACTTACTGCCGAGCAACAAAATAAGCGTTTTTATCAAAAAGATCACTTCTTGGTTTTAACAAACGTAAAACTGTTGCTGATCTGAAAATGTAAATTTTTTTCAAATCCATCGACTTCCGACACAGAGAAAGGAGCTACGGTAATATTGCAGAAAAGTTGCTAGTAGGCCTAATCCGAAGTGTAAAGCCACGATAGAAATGCGAAAACTCTCTTTCCAAGAGGAGATATGGCCTGATACAGTCACACAGTTGAGATTTTTTGTTGAGAATTTAACAGAAAACCACAGCTTGGGTCTGGAGTTTGGTGTCGCATGGAGAAGTAAGGAAACGTCATTACCACTTCGTAAACACTGAGAGTACGGCGTTTCCTCCACCGCATGACAGGAACCAACAGCAGGATAGACGTTGATACCTTTGGCATACATTTTTCTTTATAACAGGATCAGAAACATCCTAAGACTTCACCAGGTGCCCAGTCCCGTCGCCACGGGGCTTTGGTGGGCTTAGACCCCATACAAAGCTCCGAATACCCCACATTGAAACATGGAACACTATAAATCAGTGGAGGTTTTGTCAATTTTTAGTATGTCAAGCCCGCCTGCACAAACGCAAATCCCCGCAGAAACGCCAAGCCTATTGAAAACTTTCTGGCGATGGTTCTGCAGGGGCCAGGAGCAAAATGGATTAAGCCGCTAAGATATTTGGAGCTATAACTCGTGAAACATTAAGTCGTTTGGAATCCTTTTTTGTCATCAGACGCAACTTGCTACCTTAATTAGCGCTTTTGACAACAAACTATTAAGTCAAATGAGTGAACGCGGCACAAAGGTCGCATCTCTGTACCACGCGGAATACCTACAAAATGTTACTATTTTCCCATAGGTGAACTTCGTAGCAATCGAGGTCAACGCGTAATCTTGTATGAAAGCCAAAACAGAGGCTAGTAAACCACTCAAAATCTTTTACGTGCATACTGTCCATTAAAAACTGTAGCGTACTACTTATCTGCAAAACGTTTTTGTGCTTACGTAACAGATTTTTGCTACGAAAGAATGCTAAATTAAACCGCCAACATAAGCTATTTGGTGGATCAAGTCAGGTTGATCGTGGCCCCTGGGGGAGTCTTACGATGTTTCTGATCCCTCAAAAAATTGGGNTTAACTAGAACNTGGTTTGCGTTTGTGACGCTTGATCTAAAGTTAATGCAAAATTGCCAAACCCTAGCGATAACGGTTTCCAACCACCAATCTCTGAACATCGCAGTGGATGAGTGGACATTTGTAGATCGAAGATGAGATGTGAATCAGCATATGCACTTTTAAAAATATATTTTATCTCTTATCTTCTATAATAGCGGTTCCGGTATTTTAAAGCGATGGATGTGCCAAAGCCATGCACTGGTACTTAGGTATGCCATTTGCTGCTACACGACATGCTATGGCTGACTGTTAAAAATTTTCTCACCTAAAAGCGCAGTTTAGGTGATCTCCTGAAACTGATTTTTATTTTTTGCTTTGCTCCTTCGTTCACAGTGATTCTGCGGGAGACAAGGGGTGGCTTTGCCATAAATGACTTTTTTCCCAATATGTTTCTCATCCTGTGACAACAGATATATAACTTTTCGAGCGTTCACATAATATTTTCTTCTTGCTGTGAGGCATTGGCCACCCATTTAGCCGCTTTGTCAACATGTTTGGGTGTGCCACTGCTCGTTATTCAACGATACTCTATCGTGAAATACACTTATTACCACAATCAACTAACGATTTCAGTAATATTCCGAATGACACACACTTGTCCGGTACCTTTTCAAGTTGAAAGATGTCGCAAAACCAATTTTTCACATCGCAACGTCAAAGTCATGTGGTTTGTTATGTCACAGGCAGTGACATAGCNAGNGGCAAAAAATTGGNGAGGCAAAAATTTTGACTTTAGGCGAGAAACAGTATTTTGTTTGGGATACCGCCTCTCGAAGCACAAAATGACNAGATATGCTAAAANTTTGGGGGCATGGTTCCCTGGGCTCCCTGGCTACGTCTATGGTCACAACAGGAGTAGCCCAACTAGAAAATTGCTTAATTTCACCAAGCTATCTTGTTGGTAACGTCTCACGTAGCACGTTTACCGTCTTGGCGTTCGTGTATTCCGGGTTGATGGCGGTGGAGTTGAAGCAAGAGTCGAGATCTACGTAATTTCCTGCGGCCCCGTTTGACGTGCAACAGCTTTCCGGCCATTGTTGTGTGGTTGTTGTGCTGAGGAGGAAGGGCGTGTCTGCGTAGTCCGAACCGTTGATCACTCCGCAGCAGGAGTACTGCGTGAAACACAGCAGCAAAAATAACCCAGACCTTGGAAGAGATTTTGAAAAATCACTGACATAACTGAAGAGGTGATTTTGACGGAACTTTAGCGCGAAATCTGCAGAACCATTTTGCTACGTCCTTGTAGTGCATCAAAAGCTGTGTTTTGCCGTATCTATTCTAAATGCACTAAACAAAACAATAAAGTATGCAAATGTGCATTAAAGGGCAGTCATTGATGTAATTAAGTGCAGTCATTTATCACCAATTAGCTGTATGAATAGTTGCACCAAAACAAAAATGCATTAAATAAGAAGACGATTTTATCATTATATAGTGAAATTATAGACAAAATTTCATATAAAAGAGTTCGTTGGTCTCGGTGATCAGTGACTGCCCTCAATTACCGCGAAACAAAATTAAGCTCGCTCTTTACCAGCTTTTATACCTCCTACTTTCTCAAAACCTGTAGGAAGCGAGAATTCCGAGCTTGGGAGCCACTTCTCTACAGTGCACTGACAGAATGCTGTATTACATCAATAGGCATATGTTACGTTTTAATGTGGATTTATTATAAATACATCAGCAACAAGAAGCTTGATACTAAGACCAAAAAAGTGCTTTTCGTCCGCAGCAGAGCATAGGTGAGTGACGAAAGATTTTAGTTTTAACGTGAAATGGACAACTGCAAGAGTTGTTTGGAATAATTATTGTGCTGAAAAAGTAGATCCTTCCTAATCTACTGAACCTGAACATACGGAAACGTTTCGACCTGTGTATCTTTATCAGTGATGCAAAAAGTTTTCGTTTGTTCTTTATTGACAACTGATCAGTAGTGCAACGATCTTCCACCGAAGGCCGGTAAAACTGATTACCATCGCCCTGCTGAGTGTCCAAACTGCAGGAGCACTGAGTTCAGTACAAATACTAGGGTGCAGCGTGATACCGGCCAAGTAGAATGGTTATACCTTTACCATGACAGTCAAGTGCAGATAGGGAGCTTTTAATTCTCAATCAATAANCAGCACTGTTTCAGCCTTCGTGAGTTCATTGGNGGTATACAGAAATTTTCGGCTGNAGGCTTGACGGGTNTATTCTGCAGCAATCATTTTTCCAATACACGGTTATGTCAGCAGTGTTTGTTGCAACTTGCAACAGTACCGAGCACTGACAACATAAAGAGTAGAAAACGTTCTAGCTCAGGGTGGTCCAAGACTGTGAACACAAAGGGCCGCATTACATTTTGAGGAAAAATGCGGGCAGCAAAGAGAGAAACTACATTGCAATTCAAAAGACTCGTTTCTGTTCCAGTAGACCTAATTTTGTTCTAACACCATGATGGATTCTAGGGTAATTTTGAAGTTTTCTGTTTGTTTGCTTGCGACCCAAAATAGAGATTTTCTGCTAGGAAAAAGATACACCATACCCCAATAAAATAACAAAACAGATTATTGTTTCTTGGTTTGGGTTATTATGTCAATATCCTCTTTAATTTCGGTCGTCGACAGATGCAAGCAGTCATCCAGGGTTTCATCAACCATTCTGTTCCGTGTGTCGCTTTTCAATCGCTACATAGTTGAGAAAGCACTTTCGCAAATATACGTGCTACTAAACATGGAGCATATCTTCAGTGCAAAGTCTCTTCAGCGGGGAAACTGGTACATCACAAGCTTCCAAAAAGCGACGTGACGCTCATTCTTTATTGACAAACGAAAAGCATCTGATTGCAATTCACGGAATTCTTGCTGAAGGCGATTGAGACTCTATGTCTACTTCTAGCGGATTGTTGAAAAGTAGTAGTTTAATGGCAAGGGAGGTAATATATTTACATATCCAAAATAAACAGTCTGCCAGGATACCGAAAAAAACAGAACGGTTATCATGTCAGGTGTCCGTAGAAAAGTTAACATCGAAACAAATTTCAGTTAATGAAAAGGCCATGTGAAAAAGATAACTACGATAGCAACGCAGTCGAAGAAGGGTGTTTGCAGGATGATCCATACAGTTTACGAAGGGACCATTGGGTCGCAACTGGTTTCACTCGTTAGGGTACACCATTTCCGCAAGGAACTGAACAAAAGTGAAAAGCTCTACTTTTGTTTTCAACAAATGAAAGCAGCGAATCTGTCATTGAATTCATCACAGATGTCACCAATTTTTTCAGAAATGGCAGAAAAATCAATGCTTTTTCCTTCACCAAGTAATTCACTGCACGAAGAAAAATGGGTCGCATTATTCCTTTGCAAAGAAGCCTTAAATACCACAAGTTTCTTGTGAAAATATGGCCAACCAGTTGAGATATAGTTTGTTTCCTACCTTGCAATTTCATGTTTAGGATCTTCAGCAAGTGGTAACTAATGTCTGTCAAGCACGTCAAGGAAGCAATGAACTTGTCATCACTCAACTGAAGCTGGTACAGTTTCTTAGGTGTTCCTTCTGTTTCACTCCGGAGAAAATGACCTGGATGAATTTTCTGTGTCTCTGAGCTCTATTCCGCAGTTTGATGACGTTGACTATATCTGTAACATTAATCATAACATCACTCATCTGAAAACGTTTTGCACATAGTGCTGCTTGGTGAATGATGCAATGAAATGTTGAGCAGTCCACGCTATGATGTTTTAGAATGCCGACCAGTCCATTCCTTCGCCCTGTCATTGTCCTGGTAGCATCTGTTACAACACATGCACACTTTTCAAAACCTCCATAAGCATCAACGATTGACACGAGACTGTTATGTATGTCGATACCTTTTGCAGTCCCATGAAGTGGAGATACTTTGAGTAGTTCTTCGCAAACAGAAAAGTTTTCGTCAACGGTGCGGATGAAAACTAAAAGCTGGCTAATGTCACTGATGTCGATACTTTCATCCAACGCCAGAGAGAAGTATAGTACTTGCACTGCTGANCAACTTCTTTCAGTTGCNAAGTCACGTTGCCACCCAATTCTGTCACTCTTCTTGCAACGGTTTGAGGAGATAAAGACATATTTTCAAAATTTTTGGCTAGGGCCATCTTAATCGCACATTCTTTTGTAATCTCCCCGTTCTCAAAAGCTTTCCCATGTTTTGCAAGCGTTAGCGCAACTTCGTATAAAGCTTTCATGTCTGGAGCTGAATCAGGTTTGTCAAAATATATAATCATTTTCTTTTGCTTGTTATAGTTACCCTTCAATTCTTTGAAAATTGCTTCCCTAGAAGTTCTGTGGTATATCCTGTATGTTTCCTCGTGTTTGCTGCTGTAATACGCTTTAAATTAAACTCCTACTCAACACGTAGGTCAACATAATTTCCATCTTGAAGTAAAATGCTGGTAGTTAATCAAAAAGTTTGTATCCCAATAACTTTCGAGTTTGATGCGAGAACGTTCTGGACAGGCGTCCACATACTTCCAGCATTAGTTCTTGCTTGCATGCGTCAGTTACGCCACCCACGTACGCCTGTATTTTCTGTGATGTAGGGCCTTCGAAAAATGTTCAACACATATTTCTATGCACAACCTTCTCCTGGGAAATGAGCAAAGTCGTAGCCACAATTTGGTGGGGGTTTGCACATGTACCAGGTTCGTCGCCGGCAGGGCCTCCGAGAGAAATTTTAACAGGGGGTACGAAGAATGGCACCGGACCTACTTATTTTCTTGGGCCCTCTTCGAAACTTGTAGAGCGTATTTGTATAGCAATCAGAATCTGCTGTCATGTTAAGATTTACATATAAATTAATTGTTATACTGGCAGCTGGCTTACACTAATAAAATTTTACGTTTGATTACAGAAAAACTCATCATGCGTGTTTTAACTTTCCCGGTCCCCCGTACCTATTGGGGCCGGGTACAATGTACCTCTCGTAGCCCCCTCTTGTAGGCCCTGGTCGCCAGGAGAACATGGATAGGATAATCCCCCAAACACACAATCAAGCTTCCNAAACNCAAGCTCTAATTTCCACCAATAAAATTATTTTCCTATTNATTGTATACTGCGAATCCCCCAAAACAAGCATACAAGCCCACCAGCGGNATTTAATTTAGTGATTGGCCTGGCTTGTACCTTCTTTAAAACATCAAGGAATTTCCTAATGCTAGAATTGCCAAATATATGCAGCTATTTATTGGACAAAGAAATGGTCATAACGAAAGCAGGGGCTTCTTTCAAGTANTTTCTATTGCTCTTCATTTAGTTCAAGTGCGAACGTCAGATTTCGGAATTGGAAAGTCGTTAAGGTGGAGTTTCAGCCNTGTATCCTGCCTTGGGTGCGCGACTCGAAATGAGGACAAGCAATATTCTCTTAAAACAGAGAAACAGTTTTTTTGGAAANAAANAATTCTTCTGTTCAAAAACCTTTATTCCAACTTTCATACTTTTATTCTCAAGTTAAACAGGCAAAATATGAACAGTTTGTTAGCACAACGCTTTTGTTACGTTGGACCATCGTCCGAGCTAAATTGCTTCACACAGTCGCCTTTCACTTGTTTGGAAAAGAGGTATTGTGCGTCGTCTTCGCAACGGTCCATTCCACACGTGCACTGAGCCTCGCAGCGGTATAGAACTGAAGTAGGCCTGCTAATCTCTTTTAATCTCTCAACAATAAAATATCATCTATTATGATCTGTCAACAGTGTATTCTCTTGGAACGGTCTTTCTGCACAGCGGTATAGGGCAACTTTTCGAAACAACCATCGCAGAAAGAAGCTGACGTACCTGGGCAGTTGCTCATACGATTGCATTGTCCTTCAAGAAAACAAAGACCAACGGATTTGTCGAATTCATACGAAAAAGTACGTTCCATTGAAAGACAAGCAGACACAACTGGTGACTTCAGCTACTGTAAATTCGTTTCTTTTCTGTGTTTGGAGGCTACATCAATTTCACAATAAGCCGATTGTAAGCCAGAAGTAAGAGCACGTTCTTTTTCGCTTAACATGTGTTGATTCCATACCGCTTGAAATAGTCTACGCAGTTACAAACTCTCTGTTCATCAACTTTTGCATTCCAGATGGAAAAGACAAAGATATTTTATCCGGTACTCACTATCATTAGAGACGCAGTGATATTGGCTGAACGACCGCAAGGTCCGCAGGGTAGCTGGTCCAATAGTAGCACTTTCTGTTACTCAGATCAAATACACAACTTCATGATTTTCACAACGAAAGACTAGAAAACTGCTTAACCATGTTTACATTTGCAAGTGGCACCAGTTGTTAATATAAAATCATGAATGAAACGACAATACAAATCACGGGTGGATCTTAGAATTTAGGGACCCGAGGCAGAATCGCAGAAAGGGGCACCAAAAATCGCCATTGCGAAAGGTAGATGTGGAATTAGGTACCAAGATATTTCTGAAAAGGGGCAGGTCCGAGGCTCTGCTTGCCGACGACCGCCTCGTTCACCTCCCCGTAACATACACCAGGGCTTCCAGGCTGGCCCTTTTGGCGCCAAATTTAAGAAATTCGGTCCCAAACAACACTTGCTGGCACAAAAATTTTCATTTGGTCATTTGGCTCTTTTTTGGCCCTTTTCCAGGATAGACTGGCCCCTTGCTAGAATTAGATCTGACCACCCTGGGTCCTGTCTCAGAAACCATATTTTTTCACTTTTTTGACTAATTGATTGCGGATTTGCACCAAATCCCTATATTTTGAAGGCTTTTGATTACAAAATTTTGTTAGGATCCTTAGAGTTTCTGAGTTAATGTGAAAGTCAGTTCATCAGAATACCTGCTACTTGCTGCAGTTGTAGAAGTGGCAGTGAGAACTGTTACGTCCAAGCAGAGCCCAAGCAATTTTGGATTACTGGAGCTGGAACCGGAGCCAAACACTTTTAGATGATGGAGCCGGAGCCTGATATTTGGGTTCTGGTTCCACAGCCCTAGTTTGTGAGGCGAGTTGGACAAATAAAACAATGGTGTTCAGTTCTCAGTGGACCAAATCATTTTGGAGCCGGAGCCAAAAACTTTTCGATGTTGGAGCCGGAGCCGGGGCCAAAAACTTTAGATGCTTGGAGCTGGAGCCAGAGTCGGAGTCTTAAATTTGAGTTACGGCTCCACAGTCTTGGCTTATACTAAGGTAAACAATGGAGCACTGCAATACCTTGCAAAAATTGGTACATACCCACAAGAGAAACTTATAATAACTCAGCCCAAGTTCTCGAAATTCAAGAAAGTTACAGTACGAATTAGGAAAATACATGTTTAAAACATTCAACAAGCCACATTCATTAGGCTTCACCTGGAAACATACTTTCATCCAACCAGAAAATAAACACCCGCCAAAACCAAAAGAACTTGTTACGAATATCATTGCGTAAAACAAGGATTCCCAACCTTTCTCTGACCATGCACTCCTTTAGCATTTCGATTGATGAGCATGTACCAGTGATGTAGTCGAGACCGTAACCTCCGAGACCGAGACCTGGCTCAAATTTCGAGACGAGACCAAGACCGAGACTTTGTCATAAAAGCCGAGACC
>JGI24158J21664_10015006_pt1 | contig 10123 bp, 5 predicted proteins | sample Ectturendosymbi3_FD_21664 | JGI IMG/M metagenome (IMG submission 21664) | reverse complement strand
ATATATAGAAAGGTTAACTATTTCCCTATGACAATCTGGAAAGAGAAAAATGAATAAGGCCATCGATAAAGGTTTTAGAAGCTGCCGCTTTGTTTCAACAATTGTGAAACACCCTGTATGTGAAAAAGGTTAACCACTGGTCTAGAAAGAGAGTAGCAGGTGCGTAGCCAGGGGGCAATGGGGCAGTTGCCCTTCCCAATTCCTAAAGTTGAAACAAAAATTTTCAGGTTAATCAAGTTTTGATGTTTAGGTAAGTCAAATATATACTTTAGTGTAAATCAACGAAACTGATTAAGGAACCCATCTTACTTCAGCGTTCAGTCGAACCTGATCAAAGCAGTATGGTTTAGCAATTGTCCATGGTGAATCAAACATTGTGTATAGTGTAAATGCTGTAGAATTCGTATCATGTCTGATGTTTAACTGAGGTTTAAGATCCATGTGGAACTTTGTGATAATAATGAAAGACAAACTTGTATTTAAGTCAGTGGTCCCAACCATTCCCGTCGCCACGGGGGGCTTTGGTGGGCTAAGCCCCCCCAAACACAGCTCCAAGTCCCCTCAAATTGAAACATGAAACACCATAATTAGTGGAATTTTTTTCAAATTTGAATGTCAAGCCCCCCTGCACTAACGCAAAGCTCCCCCCGCACAAATGTAAAGCCCCCCTATTGACGACTGTCTGGCGACGGTTCTGGTCCCAACAGGGGAGGAATTTCCACTTTATAGTTACCTATTCAATGTAAATGTTATGCTTCTTTTTTCAATTGACGTTGGATCTTTCAATCAGTTATATCACTTCATACGTGTAACTCATTTAGTGCATTTTTGTTGACAAATTTAATGCCATCATTTGACTACGAATAATTTTTGTCCCACTTTTATTAATCAAGTTATTGTTGTCAATAAGGACCATTGTTCCAATTGTAGTGAATAGTTAATACTAGCCTACGAACCCGAATAGGGGAGGAATGAAAGTCCCATAGGGGAGGAATGAAAAGTTCCAAAATGAGCAAAGGGAGGAAGGTATCAAAAAAGCTTGGGAACCACTGATCTAAGCGCTTATGGTCACTAACCGCTAGTAAAAACAAGGTGCACCACTTTTCGCAACTGTTTCCGGCACACCAGTATACTGTATTCGACATAATGGTGATGTAAACTTAATTTCAAGACCATCGCAAAAATTTATATCCGATATCTCTGCTGTGCTGCAGAAACTGTATACCTTACCTTTGTCTGCAGCCTGAGCCATAGTCTTAAATGAACATCGTAGATTTTTGTTTTTGTACAGTTTTAAACTAAATGCGTTAATATGTCGGTGATATACATTTTATATGCCTTGAAGCTCAAACTTTGGCTAAGAAGCAATCCAGTTTCGAAGCCTTTTTTATAACGCAATGAAGCGATAGACACTGTTTAGCAACAATAGCATTCATTCTATTTCTATATATCTATTTGCGACCATTAAACATATACTATGTCTGTGACGATTCAAGCACAATTACGCGGAGCGTTAACGATTTCATCAGTGATTTCACATTCCTTGCCGGAGAGTCAAAAAGCGTTTTTTTCAAGTAGGCCTAATCAGTGACGATTCTAAGGAGGGGCCTGTGTGGGCCACGCCCACCCCCAGATTTTTGACTGGCCCCAGCTTGGCCCCCACAGTTGTGTGCTTAATTTCACGTTAAGTTCGTTTGATTGACATGTACAGCAGATAACTTTCAGTCAGCAATATTTTAAACGAAAATTTAGAAGCCCTCTTGCCTGCATTCAATATTTCCCAAATGCATGATAAGCTGTGTTGTTCTTGACGACCGGGTAATGGGAGTTGTTGATGACGACACATACCAGTGGTTGCTCGGATCCTGCGTGAAATTTAGTCAGACCGCGGTCGTGGTGGTGAAAGATTAAGTTCGAAGCTAAGAAACAGTGGAAGAAATGGGAAGATTCATCTGCCGTGCATTTCAGTGTTAGATAGCACTGTCGTGCGTTCTGCTGCCTTGTGTGACTTCGAAGCATGCATGTTTTGCTATTTCAAATATAACAACCAGTTTTTGGATCATGAAAACTGCGGATAGAGTCGTTTACAAAACAAACACATTTGTCAGAACAAGTCCTCGCAATTTTTCCTCCAACAGTACGAATATTTGTGCAAACAGTGAACTTCCCTCTATTCATCAGTCATAAATGACTTTGCTGGTAAAAAGTCTCTTCTCCTGTCCTCTTTTCTAATAGCACATGTGCTGATAGAAAAAAAAAACATTTTGCGAAGCAGAGTCTGTAGTCAAACCATTTTTAAAGATGGTAACCTATAGACACTTTGCTGCATGATGGAAAGACAAAGTAGAGCAAACACCGTGGTCTAACAATTAACCCTCGATATGTAACCTTCTGTGATTATTGTCACATCGGCCATACATTCACAATACGCTCAATTAGAATGCAGCAATCGATGGCACGGGTGAACAAAACCGAAAAAGGTTAAGAAGCACATAGGTGCATGGGCGTCGGAAGAGGGACAGGGGGGCCAAGACCCTCCTGGATTTTGAAAATTTCAGCAAAAGAATTTAAAAAACGATCCAATTGGACATCCGGAGTTTCAGCAAAAAAAATGCAAAAATGATCCAATTAGACATCCGGAATCGGAGTCGGACAAAAAATCCGACTCCAACTCCCAGTGTTGTTAGGAATCCGACTCGACCCAAAAACCTCCGACTTCTTAAGACTCCGAACCCGGCTCCGACCTTGTTCAACACTCATCAAAGCTAGATCGCACAATCTGTCCCGACTTATTGAGGCTCGGAGGAATGAAAGAATCAGTTTCGCTCAGCTTGCAATAGATACACTTATCGTCAGCACTGTTTGCAAAACAAGTCGAAGACTTGGAAAAGCGCTTTCATCACCGTATTCAACTATTAATGTCAGGACGTCTTCAGGTGGCTATAATTTCAAATTGCACGGCTTGATACATGTTGCAGCATAGAATCTCCTCTTATAATTGCTTTCCATCTAAGTCTGAACTGTTGCAGTTGACGGCATCGCCTTGAACTACTGAGGCAAGTGCACGGTGGTAATTCCGGGCATGAATTAACAGGAAAGCAACCAGCAGCAATAAAGCTCCATCACTGAGTTCACTCTACTAGTAGGTTGCAGTATTATTATATAGGGAGAATGAATTAAGGATCTTTCGTTTGTGGTGACTACTGTCACAGTGACTTGTTACTCATGGGCACCATCTAACGGTGACCATTTATTTACATGTGGCGCCATCTACCGACCACCACAGAACTGTATGCAGCTCCTAACTTCTCACACATAGGTTTTTGATTTTATTTGAATAAGAGCTGATCTTGGCCTGCAAAAGGTAACCACTTGCATGTGATGCCCAACGATTGTCATAGAAAATCTGAGGTATTTAAACAAGTGAAAATATTTTTGGGACCCCGCTATATGATTGCCACCCCGAAAGCGCATGGTCTGGATCTGCCACTGGCCTGAATGGCATTTGTGCTAACTCGGCTAAAACCGCAATGCCGTTGTTGCATTTTTAAGACAGACGCATTGTTGTGTTGTACATTTCACAAAATATAACAAAAGGTGAATACCACTATGAAACAACATAGGGCGCCGACGTAAAATTTCCAGCAACTGACATATCCACAAAATCAAAAAAACTCCTGTGATACAACAGTTGAGCATGCCTATGCTCCAGCCAGAATAATGCCCCTAGTCTGCCACCCTCCCTTATCTTCAGCACCCTGCACTGAATCGTTCACTGTTCAGTTTAACCAAGAGAACAGAGCTATGAAATCAAACTAACCATTAGCCTGTCTGAGCAAGCTTTCATTTAATGAAATCTGTTATCCTGTCAGAACCGCCGCCAGAACGTCTTCATCAGGGGACCTTTACGTTTGTGCAGCGGGCTTGACATTCTGAAAATTTATAAAAACTCCACTGATTACTGATTTACAGTGTTTCATATTTAACTTTGGGGGCTTAGAACTTTGCGTGGGGAGTTGAGATGGTAAAGTTAACAAAATCTTTCTCGCGGCGATGGGACTGTATCCGGTTCCGGTAAATAGTAAAAATTTCACTTCTGATCCAGTTCCAGGTCCGGTGTTTCATCATAATTCCTACTCCGTGTCCTGCTCCGGAAAAAATTGTAGATTCCAGCCGTAGTCCACCCGGGCACTCCGACTCTGTGATAACCTCTGATGGGAGATGAGTAACGTCAATTCTCTCCTCTGCCACGTTTTCATTTTAAACAATCATCAAACAATTGTCGGAGTTAAGACAGATTCGTGTAAAATCCTGTCATTTGTGGCTGTCACTGACAAACTGTCAAGACAAAAAGTTTGACGAAATTATGCACATAAAATAAATTTAACATAAAACAATTTCATAACTTAAAACCAACATTGTTGTCGACTTAAAACGTCGAGACCGCGGCCTAGACCTAATGAAATAATCTAAACCAAAATCCCAAACCTGAAAATTCGAGACGGAGACTTGAAAATTTCTCACATTCTCTGAAGTTTGTAGAATGTTTTCGCATTTTCCCGACCTTTTCAGCTTTTCCTTTCCCGCAGATTTAACAGACAGTAAACAGAAGCTGTACTAAACCATATCGTTAGAATATTCAACGTCTCGAGGCAATACGCTCTAGTGTTGAACAAGTCGGAGATTTTTGCAATCCTAATCCAGTCCAAAATTTTTTTTGAGAAATCCGGTCCGATCCTAATCCGGTAGACTTGTCCAAATATTTGATCCAATCAGGTTTATATAAAAAAATCTCTGATTAAGCATTTTTTTGCAATGATCAATGCAATTTGGATATACATATCTGATCCGGTTGAGTTTTTTCGAAATCCAGTCCGATCAGGATCCGGTTCTGAATTGAAGGATCTGGTTGGATCGCGATCCGGAAACCGGATCATGTTCAATGATACGCTCCAGATCGAGGCGTGACGTATAGCCTTCAAGGCCGAAACCTGAGAGCTTCGAAACCGAGACTCGAGAGTCCATTACTTATTGATGGTGAGTGGAAGACCACGATTTTATATAATGTTTAACGGATTTATTTGAATCACAAAAACTAGGATATTTTTTATAGAATTGCACAATTTTTTGCAGAAACTTTGTGAAGATTTTTAGCAATTCCTAACAGTTTTTCGTTAGCCTACTGCTTTTCGCAGATTTATTTAGGTGAGAATCGCCTGGCAACACTGCCTGTCACTCCGGCCCAGAGATGGTCGGATAGTGTTTTTTGCTATCCGTTCCTACCCTGTTTTTGAAATATGATATCTGTATCCGATCCGAATCCTGTTTTGGTTGAAATCATACTATCCGTATCCGAAAACTATCCGAAAGTGTGTCATGATTCACAACATACATTTTTGTGTTGTGTCTATTTTGCCTCGTGAGATAAAGTAACTGCTGGAGGTATTTTGCCTTTAGCTGAGCACAATCTGCTGAAGTAGTCACATGTAGAGATGGCACGGGCCGCTAATGGTCCGGATTCTGGGCGGGCCGCTGAGGTTGAACGAGCAGGCTGCTAACAATATTTTTAGATGTTGGACTTCACCGAGCTGCCTGCTGATGTTGAAAAAACCTTCAAAATTTTTTTGAGTTGAAAGAACCACTCGGTGGCAATAAAAGTGTCTGAAACCACTTGGCATTGCTTTGCTGTTGCTGTATTTTAGGGCAAATTTGCTTTTTCCATATGTGAGCACTCCGTCAGGTGCGACTGGCAGGTACACTTTAAGAAACTTTTTGCCCATGGTGATAACGTCTTGCATGAGCGTGACGGTCAACGCTTCTGGTGCTGAGTGGCTTCTTGGAGGGAACGTACTATGCAACATTTTCATGGCGTGCTACAGGTGTTTTTGTTATAGGTCTATGCACCAAATCACAATACCTTTATAAGTAAGGTCGCGGGGTTTTACGTTTAGAGTTTTAGGTTTAGAGCTTTAGGTTTAGGCCAAAGGTTGAAGGTTATATGGTGAGGGTTCAGGTTTCAACTTGTAGGATGAGAGTTTTAGATTGAGAGCAGAACCACCTCCGGTCACAGGGGTTTTACTTTTGTGTAGGGGTCCTGACATTCTAAAATTGACAAAAAATCCACTGATTCATACAGTATAGTTTCATATTTCAGTTTGTGGGGGCTTGGAGCTTTCTTTGGGGGCTAATCCCAAAAAAGCTATCGCATGGTGACGGGACTGGTTGAGGATTATATTTTTAGGTTTAGAGATTTAGGGGAAGGTTCTATGGTTAGGGTTTTAGGTTTAGCGTTTTAAGTTTAGGTTTTCGGTTTTAGTTTTGGGTTTTAGGTTTGAGGTCTTAGGTTTAGGGTTTTAGGCTTACATACTAATCCAAGCATGTAACTTTGTTTGTTGTTCTTGTCACATGACGTGTCCACCTCAACCAATCATGTTCCACAAAAGGCAAAATAGTCTCAGCAGATATTTTGCCTCAGAAGGTAAAATAGCCCTTGGAGATATTTTGCCTCAGGAGACAAAATAAACAAGACTGCCAATTGTTTAGCAGGCCATGGGTGAGCNGGTTTGGAAAAGAANACATGTCGTCGGTCCACGGGCGGCTAATGTGCTGAATGTTGCAGGCTATGGGTGGTCCGGGCCTGAAAAATCTTGGACCGTGCCACCTCTAGTCACATGACAAGTTTGCAATGCATGTTCTGTTTAGTTGACTGTGCATGACATCTGTAGCAGCTCGGTCCCATGTGCATGGACAATTGTTGTCATGGTTTCAGAGCTGGCAAGCAATTAGTGGCTTCTTGTTTGCATTACGTGAAGTGTAGGCTAAATCCTAACTCTAAATCCTGAACCCTAAACCTAGAAGCTGACCCTTGAAACCTTGGCCATAAGCCCTGACACTAAACTCTAACCATAAACACTTGGACCCCAACCAATTGTCTCTTTGCATATCCTACTTATCTCATGATCACTTCAACCAATTGGGTTCAACTGAAGGCAAAATAGTCCCAGCACAGTGTTTGCCCCATAAAGCACAATAGACACTACCAACTGTAAATAAATGCGTTAGACTGCCAGTTTGGCCTTTGTCATGGTCATGCCTATGAACAACAAGCTTAACATATCTTGTAAGCTTGACATATCGCATAACCTAAGTACTTTTCAGAGCTAATTGCATCAAAAAGCATGGCATTAGTCATTTTTTTCGTAACAGTGGTTCCATTTTATCACCATCCATGGATGATTTCACATTCATAACTTCATTTATTGATCCTACCCATTGCTGCGCCTGACCACACCAAACAGGCAATGGTAGTCTTCAAATTTAGACACCAAACAGCATTTAAAATAACAAACCAAACTATCTCACAAATTTTGAAATAACCCACTTAAAATTCAGTCTGACAAGTCAATGTCACAAAACAACAATTTTGCGTATCGTGTTCAAAAAAGCAAAAACCTAACTAGTCAATGCAAGCTCACGTTACCTAGGCGTGAAGACAGCAGGGCCTAGTGCTGACTACAGATCACATTAAAACAGCTAGCCTGCTCTAGCTGATCTAAGCTACAGATCGCAGCAGGCCTACTTGTGCTAACCCTAGTCCAAGTACCTAGCAAACAACTGCCATAATGTATACTGAAAGAGCCCTATCTTGCTACATCAGCAACAGACCCATGCCGACAAACTTAGCGTGTTCAATAAGTAGGGCGTGGGACTACACTACAGCATTAAGATTACAACACAGATAAGACTTCATCATGACTCCGAGTCTGAAAACCTGCTTCCGAAGCTTCAAGATACAAAATGAATATTTGTGCAACTTTTTCCAAAAGTCTTAACCCTCGAATTATCGATAAAAGCGTTTCGGATATCCGGATCTGCATTCGGTTTCTGTTTGAAAGCAGTTTTTTGATATCCGTATCCGGTTACAAACTCACTGTCCTGCGGGATATCCAACCTGCAACGCGGATATTGAGTGATCATCTCTGCTCCGGCCAGGGGTGGGACCGGATCCGGGTGCCGGAGTCGAATCCAGAAGGATTCTAGGTTTTTCTTTCNGACCTGGAACCGGAGTCAAAAATTTGNGGAAAAACGGACCCGGTGTCAAGCGAAATTTTTGACCTCTGCGAAATTTCTGACCTGTTGTTGTTTCTCAGTTATTCTGCTTCTCAGAATAAAGAAATTAAGCCTGGCAATTAGTTTTTCGATGTGTGTTGTGGAAATTAAAGCATTTTGGTTAGATGTCAGGAACACACAACAAGCTATAGCACGGGAAAAACTTTAACCGTTGAAAATTTTCGGACTGAATCGTTGACCTCAATTATTTTTATTTTTTTCATCCTAACCCGACACACTTACCTAAACACGAATTCCGAAGCCCTAATAATCAGTTTTAATAGTGTATTTACCATGAAGAATATCAGTCTGTGCATGCATAGCAGAGATGATCACTATCCGGTTTGCCGGTTGGATATCGCCCAGGATAGTGAGTTGCAACCGGATACGGATATTCAAAAAATGCTTTCAAACGGGAACCGGATACGGGGCCGGATATCCGAAACGCTTTTATCGATATTTTAGGATTCAGACTTTTGGAAAAGTTGTGCATTGGACATTCATTACTTTATTTACTTTATTATCTTCAGAAGCATCTTTTCAGCCTTCTGAACATGGTTTGTTATGAACATGGCTTGTTATGAAAGTGGTCTGTTGTGAACAGGTTTGTTGTGAATGGGTCTGTTATGAACGTGGTTTGTTTTGGATGGTCTGATATGAGTGGTCTGTTATGAACGGGTCTGCTTTGAATGGGAACCTAAAATACACAAGACAATATAGGCTAATATGTTTTGAGTTAAATCGCTGGGATGTCGCTTGGTCATCTGTTAAAAGTTTCAGTGACCTGTACAAACAAACACAAGCGTTGCTGCTATCTCCCGTTTTTGTTGTCTCTGGTTTACCATGAGTTGCACAACGTCTATGGTTGGCATTGCAACGCATTTTCTGGGCATTTCCACTTCGTGTAAATCAGAAGNGATCGGAGTCACTTTTTTGACTCCTGCTCCTGTTCCTAAAAATGTGACTCTAGCTCCTACTCCGGAGCTAATNGAAAATTTACACTCCGACTCCTGTTTACACTTCGAAAGCTTGAAAGCAGAGTCTATTTTGCTACATGAGGTAAAATAACTGCTTTAAATATTTTGCCTTTAGCCAATATGGATGAGCATTGTCATGCTTTAGTGCTGGCAAGCAGGTAGTGGCTTCTTGTCTGTGTTGGTCAACTGCAGGTTTTCCCTAACTTTAAACCCTAACTAATTTTGTATTTGTGTATTGTATATCTCATTTTGCGTCATGAGGCAAAATATGCACTAGGCTACCAAACTTGAAACCAAGAAATAGAATCATAAGTTGTTCTCATATGAACCAAATCTCATTTGACTCTTTCAGCTCTGACCTGAACTAAGTCTTGTTTAAATTTTTTATTAAACTCTTTGTGATGTAGACACATTCACAATGAAACAAGAACAAGACAACTACTGCTATCTTTTCACTTTAGCCTCTACAAATAAATCCACGTAGGCTACATTGAAAACACTTCATAGCACCTTATTCACACAATTAATTTGTTTCTCTTATTGTATTTGAACTTGAAAAATGATAATGACATGTTTAGGAATAGTCTGAACTGCATTTTTGCTGCTTGAATGAAATTGCACTGCTGTTGGCATTGCTGCATTGTAAAGATACATATTACATGGATTGTTGTCATCTACATTTCACTGACACTAAGAAGTTGTGAATACTGCTCTAAACACGATCCAGCAGAGGTAAAAACTTCCAGTAACTGACGTCCTGTGATACAGCAGTTGATCATAAGCTATGCGCCAGTCAGATCAGAACACAGACCACCAGTCTGCCACCCTCCCTCACCCTCAACAGCCTGAAATAATGGTATGGTATGGTTTATTGTTTCATATGACTCAGCCAACAAGCAGAAGCACCATAAAAGCCATCGCATGCAGTAAACCAACCTTTAGCTAACATTAGAGCAAATGGAAACACAATGGCACAATAGTTGATCAGTGTAAACAAAGAGGGGCGCTGTGTCATATAGGACTGGCGAAAGACCGTG
>JGI24158J21664_10015005_pt1 | contig 10124 bp, 7 predicted proteins | sample Ectturendosymbi3_FD_21664 | JGI IMG/M metagenome (IMG submission 21664) | reverse complement strand
GGTCGANACCNNGATACGGCCAAACGAGCTTGTGTGAAGACTGCTGTTGGCCATAAGCCGTATCGTAAGCCGTAACCGGATTCTGTGTGAAGCCGCCTTAAACTGAGCTCCGGCTCCTTCTGATTTTCAATTTGAGCTCCGGCTCCGGGCAAAATGCCCAGCTCCGGCGTTGCGGCTTCGCAGCCCTGGAGTATTTTCACAAGAATTCTGAACGTAATATTAGCGTCGTAATACAATTGCTTATTTCAGCTTTTTAATGGCTTGGTTCAGCTGGTTAATACTTTCTTTAAATAAAATTATTTGATTTACTACCTTGTGTTTGCTTTATCAGGCTTGGGGGGCGAAAACGACGGTCGAGAGTGAAAAGGGGGTGATGGAAGAAAAGAGTTTGAGGAACACTGAATTAGACGAAGAGAAATGTGCAGAAAAGACAGGACCGACGAAAAAGTAACGAATTAAGCGAATTGACGAAGTAAACGAGGACGAATTAGACAAGTTCTACTGTACTAGAATTGATTCAGAACCTGAGAAAAGCTTTTCGTCAAGTGTTTGCCACGAGCATCATATCAGATGCTAATAGGTTTTACTTTGAGTGCACATTCAAGCGATGCTTCGCTTGAAGCTGGTTTACGTTGATCATTTTCACAAAGTTGTTTTTGTGCAAAACTGGTAGGGCTACTCAATGACTGAACTTTAATGTAAATAAATAAAATATAACCAGTTGCTACGTTTTCCAAGTAATCGTCATCAAAGATAAATAGGAAGACAACCAGTATATTTTATGCTAAAAACTCATATTAGATTTGTGCCAGTCATGCCTTGATACAGATCATACTGCAAATATTTTGGCATTTGCTTAGTTAACAGAGATTTTAAAGATTTTAATCGGGTGATAATCAAATCGTGCGTAATGCAGTCATCATACCCAAATGTTTTTAAGGAGAATTTCATTCAAAAACGTCAAAAGAACACTATTTAAGAAGGATAGAATCATTGGCTTTTAACAATCATACCACCCCCAGACTACGTACCAACCTATATACCCAATCGCTACTACTTTCTCCTCAGAATGTTTTCACAAGCACTTCAAGAGCCTTGAACAACACTGAGCAAACCAACTGCTCCCAAAACAATAACGTGGAGACTGATACGCCTAACCTACCCCGCTATCCCTACCTCCAGAGTTATTTGAGGCAATAGGTCGTGCGGCATGCCCATGTACATTTTCCCCAAGCATAAGATGGCATCCAGCGATCCACACTCAGCTGCTGTTTCAAGATGAAACAAAGCAGAGTCCTCGTGGAACGGAAAACGTCCAAGATCGTAATATACGACCATGTCATAATGAACCTGAAATAAATCGTCGACATTCGTCAAAACACTGCTTGCGAAAATCAGATTCTGGGAAGAGATCGTTCGAATGTACCTAAAACGAAGGATAATGAAATTCAAGGAACACGAAACACACAGTTATTTACAATGTTTTAATTTTTCGGAAATCTTGGAACGTCTTGCCAGAGACCGGGAAATCCAACATGCGCAAACCAGAATTTGGGTTCAGAGAACAACCACGGTTACGTGTCTAGTGCGCTGAACATAATCTTATTTCGGGCCAGTAAGCATTTAACGAACTGCCTTTGCGCACATGGTTCTGCATTCCGGCGGCGAAGCAGAAAGCTTGGCTGATCAGTGGACACCTGCAAACTTTTTCTAAACACCTCATTTCCATTACCAACAATCCTACAATCCCCATAAAATTATGGGCCCGCCACCGCCACAATGCACATGAATCAGTGGTGTAGAGTAGCGTGGAGTGAAACAAATTTTTTTTCAAATTCGAAGCAAGTGTACGTCCAAAATCCTGCTAGCAACCCCCCCAAATCTCTTCCGCGGGGGTAAAATTACCTCAAATTGTCATAACTCGCAAACCACTCATCGTAGAGACTTGGTTTTCGGCTCAAAATTTGCAGAATTGCCATGTTTCTATAAGTGCTAAGAAGTTTTTTTCTATCTCCATCACAGAATAAGGTGCAATCGAAAAAACTTTTTTTTACGAAACACGATCTAAAATGGCATTTATTTCTTCGGGTACGTTATTCTGCTTATCAGATTAAAAAGCTTAGAAGCACACATACGAAGCATCGACAAACTCAACATTAACTTCAGCAAAAATGGAATATCAATGAGTTTTAAAGTGCGGTTGTAGCCTACTAGCAGAAGCTTAGGTTTTTGATGATGTCATCGACAACAACAGTTACATATTACATAATTGCCTGTGCTTAGCTTCTGATGTAAACGCACCTTTAAGTGGTCAAAGAGAAAACAACATCCCACTTCTCTGCCTCTACGTGGTGCACAAGCCGTTTTGGGAGTCAATCAACACAGTCAAAATCTACCAACAATCACAAAGCTCATGCTGTAAATTGTTACAGCTCTGCCGTCATTTGGCAAAACCTAGTAAGCGCCATTTTAAAAACAATTGATTTTTTTTGTTTTTAATGCCTTTAAAGCACGTATTGCGACTTCTGCCTAAAGATCAAAGACATGAATTCTGTCAATACTTATTACTTAGTAATTGGAGCGGAAAAACCGAGTGAATGCATTGTTTCAAATTGGCAGTCAAACACAAAAAGGCGATTTTCTCGAAAAGTACAAATCGGCGATTACTAGGTTTTGCCAAATGATGACATACCTGCTCTGCATGCCGACAAGACATATCAAACCGAGCACAATTAAGGACGAATAGGAACAAATCATCCTGATACTGACGTTCTAATTACTGTGCTTAAAAACATAAATTACATTTTGAACTGAAAACGTGGATACGAAAAACCACACTATCGCTTGTCCACGCATATAAATTGAAATAGCAATTATATGGACGATGGTATTATACATGTGGAAAAGCGATAGCGTGGTCTTTCGTTACCACGTTTTCAATTTACAGTGTACCGGCAGTCTTCCATCAGTCAAACATCAACCAAATAAACACTCATGTAAACTGTATTTTGGTGTCAAATTTTTTCATGAGGCTTTTTTCACGAGATTTAATTTTTTGTCTGATGATCCAGTCTCTTCGTTCAAATCCTGCAACCTGTGCGGACGCTTCTGTAACCAGTTTTACATATCGTTCGACAGTTTGGTTGTGGCAAGGATGATACAGAAGCAAAGGCTTCATCCGGCAATCTTCAAGGCTGTGTCATTGGTCAAATGTGCAATTGCTGGGGCTGTTGAGAACAAGTTTCTATGTCAGCTAACTGGTAGTACACATCTGCTTTCATATTTATGGTTGGAAGATGAAACAAACAGATGGAACTGCTTCGACGTTCACTTGAAGAACTCTCTTCAGCTTTTGCTGCGATCAATCACACAAGTTTTGTCATCAGTTACCATGCCAACATCCACCAAGACACTGTGTGCAACTGCAGCTGCTGCTCTATCCGATACTTGATATCGTTCACACATTCTGGAAAGATTTGACCACTTTCTGCGATTCTGAGAAGATGCCGGTATGTTTGATGATTCTGCTACAAACTCATCAGCAGTACATGACTGCGAAGAGTATGTGCATGTTGATTCAGACTCAGTTACATAATCTGCAGCTGATTCAGTTTCCATCTCACTGTGGCAAGCAGAACTTGAGAGATTTGATTTGATTTCTGAACGCCGTATGAACTGCTTGTCAGATGATGTCAACGGCAGAAGAACATCCAAACATTTTGCTACACATGATAAAAGCTATAATCGTCTTCAGTCATTCGCAACTTATGCTCTCTCTCCAAACGTCTTCGCTGTGCAGTATTGTCGCAAAAAAATCAAACAACTCGTCAACATCTGATAAGAATTCTGCTTCTTTTTCCAAAAAAGAACTGCCACGTTTTTCTTGAGCCACCGGTCAAGTTTACTGAAAGCTGCTACCAATGACTGCAATTTTTTTAATATGGTAAGGCGATGAAGAGGATAAACGTTACACCACAGCCACCGGTCATAAATTGCATTGGCTACATCATTTGCAGCATCTGCAGTACGAGAGTTTCGAAAATGTAAATGTCTCTCCGAAACTTGGCGCTTTGTGGGCAGTACACCAGGTGGAAACTTTTCACAGCCGGTAAAGGTGGTGCCACTGTGCAAAATTTTGACGATTTCTTCACTATGTCTGGTCTTCATTCTTGTTCAGCGGCTACGCAAGTTTGTTTCAATAAACAAGATGGAACTTTCAAAATGAAAATATTCTAAATTCTAAAACACAAGATATTTGCAAAAAAACAGAAGTTTTGATCAATTTTTCCTGTGAATAAGTGGGAAAAATCGACTTATCGATTGTAACTTTTTTTTTTGTGATAGAGATAGAGAAAATGTTCTTCTAAGCACTTATAGAAACATGGCAATTCTGCAAATTTTGAGTCAAAACACAAGTCTCTACGATGAGTGGTTTGCGAGTTATGACATTTTGAGGCAATTTTACCCCCGCGGAAGAGATTTGGGGGGTTGCTAGCCCCCCAAAGGGTGCAACCCGCCAAAACCAATTTTTTAGGAAGTTTTAAGGTATTTGGCAGGATTTTGGAACTACACTTTCTTCGATTTCGAAAAAAAATATTTTTCACTCCACCCTAGAAAGGCAGGGGTGTAGAGGGTGAACGCGCACTCTCAAAAGTTTTGATTTGGTGAAAACCCGGGAAAAATCTGTGACACCTTCGCAAAATCCCTGAAAGTCTTGACAAACAAAAACGGTCGTCATGAGAAAAGTATTCGCACAAAAAGTGGCTCAAAAACTTTTCGGGCAAAAATCCTTCGCACCCCCAAAAATTTGCCTGCTCCTACACCTATGAAATGAATATACGCGCAAATGATTTGCGATGGCTTCCAAAAAAATCGACAGGGCGTCGTAAGTGAAAAGCATCAAGAAACAGACGTACCTTGCCCAAAATTGATTTTCCAACAACACATTTCTTGGAAGCTTGCTGGACTGCGGACACTTCCGAAACAACACACGACGGTCTTCTTGTCATATTTGGGCCTGAGCGGAGCCTCGAGGGCTGCAATTCTGAACCTCCTGTCGGCGGAGAACCACTGTTCATCGCTTCGATGATTTCACGGAAGTCCTTGCAGTGGAAAGACAAGCATTAGGCTTAATGGCTTTCGAGGTACTCCAAGTGGCCGAATTTCGGTCTTAACTTGCTGACCGATTACGCTAAAGAGTCAATAAAGGCCTCAAAAGGTGTGGATTTTCGTCTTGTTTCTTTTCTGAAAACGGGCAAATTAGCACTGGAAACCCTTTGACAACCCTTTTACCTCATGACGTCACGCTGCTTCCCAAAATCCAAAACCAAACGTACTCAATTTTTTAGAAATCGAAAAAGTACAAGACGGCATCTTTTGATGCTTCGATTAGCTCTCTAACGCTATCTGCTGGCGATCCAATTAAGTGGCGCGCGCGGGCGTTAAAGCTACTGAGTTAACAAAAACATGAAATCGTATAAGCCTTGAACAATGAACTTGCAGAAAAATTAACCTATCCGCCAAAAATCAATGTAGACACACGACTACGAAAGTAAAAATGTGTTGTTTTGGCCACATTAGTTATTTCTAACTTTCCTTGTCATGTTAAATTTCCCGAGTAACAGCGACCTGTGATATCATACGTAAATAGAAATATTTTGTGAGGCACAGACCTTCTTACTGTAAATTTTGACGCAACTTGTGACTAACTGTGGCAAAGGTGTTTGCCCGTCCTAGCAACGTAGACATTAGAATAAAACAACTTTCCGGTAACAGACGAATACTATCAACTAACAAAAAATATGCCAAATCATCACAAAAACACTTGATGTATACCACTAAGTTGGCTCCTTGCTGTTTTCTAGAAACTCTGCGTCCATTCGTCAACTGTCACAAAAATGCTGCGGAAATCGCCGCTGTTTTGAAAACTCTTATAATTATTAATTAAAGACACTTGTATACCGAGGTACTTGAAAACAAACTACGGTTGTCTTGGTTACCTCGTTGCGTATTTTCCGTTATTTTGCAAGTATATCAAATTAGCTTTTCCCGAAACTTGGGCTTATTTCTCACCATGGCGTGGCAATGGGTTACATACTGTATTTTGTCATTCGTCCGTTTGCCCTTCGACAGAGCAATGTTGGTTTTTACGGTAAAGAAAAACATGACAAAAGCGCGGTGAACGCCGGAGGTTTGGAAGTATTGCCTGGGCATTGCATACTGAAAGATCGTTCGCATTTTCTAGCAGAATTTTAACGACTTTACTGAACGTACCGCATGGTCCGACAATTCGCTGATGGTTCTTGCGATTCGAACAGAACCGTATCCGCTCGAGGAAGCATCCCAGTCATCTTCGGAGCTGAAGGTTTTCGAAATAGACCTCTTGAAACTTCGGCCGTTGCTTCCGATGCTTTCCATTTCCTCCTCTTCCTCTTGCAACGCGTACAAATCGTCATTTCCTGTTCAACATCAGCCAGCGTTACGTGAACACAATGCAGTCGATGCCTGTGACAGTCGACCTTCGAATTTTGCAGACTCAATAGGTGAGCACGACAAATACGGATGCGACATGACACACGCTCTCCTCTGCTGTTTGCCCATATGATCGCAAGACGCTTGATCAACTATATATTTAGCTCATCAAACANGAAAAGCAATCAAGCTACAAGGTTTCGTCGGTGTATCAACAGCTGTAGTTGTTTAACACCACACATTGGTTTTGCAACGCGGCAGAAAACAAAACCGAACGAAGTCTCTCAAACAGTTCCAGAAGAATACACAAAACGACGCCCTTCCAATAGTTAACACTGACTGAATGTAACTGGTCGACTTTCGTTTTATGATGATGCCTTTCAGCGTCTGTGCTTTAACTTTTGTCAGGGGCAAATGGTTGTAACCTGTTGTTGTATCTATCAACCAAACACGACTTTGAAAATTTCGGGGGGGCAATTGCCCGGTTGCCTAACTCCTGGTTGCGGGCCTGGTGGAAACTATATCATGCACGTCAAAATTAAGACAGAAGTATTGAAGTCTCAGGAGCCAACAAATATTGATCACAAACTTTTTTTTGCAAAGCTAAGTAGGTACTGCGCAAGTTGGCGCTCAATTTTGCGCAATAATAAGAAAAGCCTGTTCCGGCTTGTTTTGAAGCTATTTGGCATATTTTGATATACGGTTTGGCATTTTTGGTCCATCAGGACCTGGAAACCTTAGCATGCAGTATATGCTACTGTGCATGCTTTCACAGCAGCCATGAAAATTACAGTATGTTGTAGAAATACGACAAGAAATCTAATGTTTACCAAGCAAGGGATGGAGATTAGGGGAGGCGAACAAGGTGGTCGCCTCGAACCTCCCCTTTTTCAGAGATGCTGTACCCCCTTTGTGAGTTTCGCACTTAGTTTCTGCATTGCTTTGTTGAAAAGCTTATTGTTGTGGAATAAGCTTCTTCTTTGGTTGCAAATTACGAACCGCTCCAGAGTCACATTTAATGAGCTTTGAAGCAAGTCATCAATTTTCAAAATAAAGCAAAAATTAGGTGCAAAAGCGCCAAAACAACAACTTGTTTTGGGGCCCCTTTCTGAAAGTTTGCTTCGGGTCCCTAAATTCTAATATCCCCCCTGCATGTGACGCATTTGAATTAAATCAGTATTTTTCCGAAATAATTGATACATTTGCAGCAGTAAGGGCAAGAAAACTTTGTCTTTGAAGTTAGATACTTATAAATAAACCATTACATCGCAGTGTTTCTTTCATTTTCTGTTAACTTTTCAGGGTATTATATCCAAAAAATGTTTTGGAATTTTGCAATTCTATATTTGTCTACCTAGTTGTCTTGTATCAAATCATTTACCTTCAGGTTTTCATATGCTTTTTTCTGTCTGTCCTCCTCTTTTAGTACTCGTGAGTCTGCCCTTGGTCCTTTACAAAGTTCTAAAAGTCAAACTCTGGGAGTGCTTAAACTCATGCAGATTTTTGCAGATGAATAGGAACTTTTTGCCTAATTTTTTCATTTTGTTTCACTAGTCGCTACAAACCGAATGTCTTATCGCAATTTGGATTCTAGCAATACAACAGTTTGAATGTTCAATCGTGACTGAAATTTCAAAGTGGGGATAGCTTCACGCGAAGCGATTACATTCCCCATAACTCGCAACAGCGAGCTATAGGACAAGGTTAACAAAACGTTGACTCTACGATAGTACACGATTTCCACGACTCAAAGGTACTGACGTCAGTTCCATGACGTCACACTCATATGAAGTTTTTAGACGGGTCTGGAAACTATTTGCGGGGTCCGATTCAGCTTTTGATGCCCCTTTACTCCCAACTCACTCTACGCATGTATGTACCCACGAACAGGGTGGGTGGGGGCGCCCAAACTGACATTGTCCCCGGGGGCGGGAAACCCTAGGTACGTCACTGCCAAACATCGTGACTGATGTCAAAATTTCTTAGAAGTTTCACAACAGTACCATTACGTAGATATAATCTACTTCCTCATATCACACATCGGTTTTCTGGTTCGCATAATAAAGTATGAGTCGCTCAGACAAATTGCTGAGGTAGAGCGGGTAACAAAGGCTCATTTTACTGCGTTTAAACGTTCTTAGTGAATGTTTGTGGTGATTTGGTAGCAAAAGTGTTGAAGATGGAGTGGGCCACAGACAGCACGAAGAAAGTACTGTAAGTAAAATGCATCTGACTCTGCCCAGCAAACGGCAACTTCCGTGCCAGAGGAAGCTCTTCCACAATGCAGTGTAGAATTCCTTCATGCGAAAGGCAGCCTTCTGAAAAGCGAAACTGCACTTTGATTCGTTGCGTTTCATGCAATGCGACATTATCGGTCACTTGCCACTCTAAACTGCTTTCGATTTTTTTACTCGTGTTTAGCGCTTTTGGAATATTTTGTAGACACCTTGGTGATTTCCATAGTATTATTGGGGCTTGGGATCTGAGGTACGGATGGGTGTTGAACTCAGTAACAAGCCGTTAATCTTACAACTGATTTAAAAAAGAGATCGTTTCACATGAAACGTTTACTGCGTAGCTTGTAACACGGTCCGTTCAGGACAGGATTGCTAAGTTCATGTCGCAAAACTTGGAACCTAACATTGCGGGAGGAAAATGGAGTTGATCCGCAACACAAGCGAAAAAAATGCGTGGGAAGCGATTGCAGAAAAGTTTCTCGCTACTGGAATGCATGATCAGCAGGCCTGATCCAAACGCTCTAAGTCTGAATCGCTTAATATGTATACTGGTTTGGGGGGGTTTATAATGGTATTTCTTTTACCTCTGTTCAGGCTGGGAACCAGTGATCAAGTAGGAAAGTGGGCATCATGAGCAACTGCCAGTTTCATCATTATGCGACAGCGGTTAAAGATATTTTACATCAGAATGCCGATCTCAAACTTGCAATTTGATACTTTGTATTTAGTGCCGAAGGGACTTTACGAAATTTTAGCTAGTCTCAGTTCTATCTAGTTTTGATTTTGCGCCTGCAATTCCATGCAACGAGATGCAGCAGCAACGCCGCGGCAATCAACATGGTTGTCATACCAACCTTCGCCAGATCTCGGTGGCAGATAAGATGACGATTCCTCCAAGATTTTGAACAAGTCGAGTGAGTTCCTTATCAACGGAGACAATGGCTCTTCGTAACCGGTGGGTAACGTTCCCCGGCGCTGAAGAAAGAAACTGCTTTGGTGAAGTCGGATTTAGTTTTAAATTCACTCGCAATAGTTTTTAGTGACGGAAATTGAATGACCAGGGCTGGTATTTTAGCTCTACGTTCTTTCCACTGCTCACTACTCCAGTACACTGTCGGGTTTTACTTCAGCAAAGTTTGCTGCATTATCCATAATCAAGACCTCAGCTTTTAACAAAAGAGAAATTTAACATTTTTTGTGTGTTTTTACTAGTTCTTTTAGACGCAATGCAATTAGTCCCAGGACTTTGTATTAATTATTTGCAGCAAAAGTTTTTGTCACTTGATTCATATGCATTTATGAAAATAAAAAAGTAAAAAAACTGTTGGGGTAAATTTTATTTTTTAAATTTATCATGAGATGTAAGAGAGAATAAAGGTTAGCAACCCCTGGTCTATAGTTGATGGCAGCTATAAA
>JGI24158J21664_10015004_pt1 | contig 10125 bp, 4 predicted proteins | sample Ectturendosymbi3_FD_21664 | JGI IMG/M metagenome (IMG submission 21664) | reverse complement strand
CAGCCTGAAAAAGGCAAAAAAACAAGAAATTAAAGAATACTAAATATCAAAATGTCAACTAAAGTGGGCCCAGATTTTACATTCTCTTGCCAGGAGGGGCCCCCCTTGCCCCCCTGTCAGTTACGCCACTGTGTAGGATGCTTTTTACTGTAGCGAAAACCTAAACCGAGCCGCACAAAACACTCGACTGGGTCGCGGGTTGGACATGCTGGTCTACACTCTCTCGCAGATCACAACGTACACCATTTAGAAAAAATGTTCTGAACGAAATATCACGCAAAAGCAACTTCTACCGTACTACTTCACTGAAGTTTTGCNATGGGAGCTGNACAATAGTTACAACTGTTAACAGTTCCGTGATCTAGTGCANGGTCCGCAAATACTTTTTGGCTCGACCCTACAAAATAGTTTTAAATTCTTGCGCTCCAAACATTTAGTGNGCATATAATTTTGTGGGAAAAGCTTTATAATTAAAATATCAATTTTACGACTACTATCGACAGTAGTAATTTTCTTGCATTAAGTTGTGTGAAACTTAGCACATAAATGAGTGGGGTAAATGATGCCATTTATTGTGTTAACCGGGCAATTGCCCAGCCCCGAAATTTTCAATAACATGTTTAGTTGTTAGGTACGACAATTTACAATCATTTTGCACCTCAAAATATCAGCTGCTTGTGGCCCTGGTTCCCAACCAGGGGCGCTCGCATCCCATGGGGAAATAAAAAAAGCTCAAACTCAGAATTCAAAAGCTTCACCAAGACCCGTTCCAACCAGTGGCGTAACTGAAGGGGAGCAAGAGGGCGATCCTCCTCCCCGGCAAGCTAAATGCAAAAACTGGGCCCCCTTAAGTTGACATTTTGATGTTTAGTATTCTTTGATTTATTTTTTTTCGATTTTCCGGGTATTTTCGTTTTTTAATCTAGTATGGACATCCACGACATCCCAGAGAGTCACTATCATTTCTTAACCTTTTTCTGAGTTTTGGCTAGTGGGCCTCTCTACGCTGACCAGTGGGCTCCCTTCAGCTCAGCTTTGCCCCCCGTTGCTCAAACCACTAGTTACGCCACTGGTTCCAACTTGTTTTACTCACAATAAAGCAACAGGCAATTCACAGCTCGTCAAAATGGATGAGTCAATTTCTCAGCTCGTCCATTTTGTGAAAAGTCTACGTCACGTCAATAAGGACGCAAACCTACTCACTTATTCCAAACTCTTTACTAAAACTTGAGGAATGTGTGACGGGGCAGGGATAGGACTAATTTCAGAGCCTGTTTGCGTGCAGTGCGAGCAACGCGATTTGGCTGTTACAGCGTTGTACGTGCTTTCACTGTATGGAGACGTGGCCAGAAAGCCACGAGCGTACGCAGAGCGCAGGGCGAACTGGTTGCGCAGCTTTTGCGAGGCACGTTGTCGCTAAATAATCGTTGTCGCTCAATCATGGCGGCCGTAGACTAACGCAAGGTCAAGCAGGTTCAAGCTTCCGCAGAAGTATGGGTTCTCTGCAAGACTGCCATCGATTTTTCATTAAACGCACCTTCTTCAATCGCGAAACCCGGAAATAATCAAACAAACTGTTCTTTCACATATGCATGAAAACTTTTTAGATTTTAGTCATGTGTATACGGATGGTTTCAATCACGACAGCTGAAAAAGCTGGAAGCGGAATATACACGGAGGTCCAAAAAGNTCTATTAATTTTTGTTAAAAGTGGCATTATTTATTGAAAGCAACACTTCACATCTTTTACATAGGCCTGCCTTACAGACATGTAAGTTTTGTGTGGTGTATNTTTTTTCCTCCTACACCACCATTTTGTGAGCACATCTCAGAGTTTATAATGTGCCGATCCAAGCTCCTTGGCGCTGANTCACTGTGGCTGCACTTACACTGACGTTTGTGATGACNCTGTCTAATATCCTAATATCCCATGGGGAGCTGTTTTGACCTCCAATCGGATGTTATTCCCGAGCGTATCNATAGTTTGGGGATTGTTAGTATAAACCAGTGATTTTCAACCTTTTTTGTACCGCAACCAATTATAGCAACCCACTATAACCCAACGACCCCCATCTAAACCTCGAATAAAGCAATTTACAGCTGTGTACATAACATATCTACTCGCGACCCCTCCAAAAATGGTTCAGGACCCCTCTGGAGGTTGCGAACCCCGGTTGAAAACCACTGGTATAGACCCAGTCTTAAAGCTTTGGAGTTCTAGCTATGATTTACTGTACCTGGAAAACAGAAGCCTGGGATAATTTGCTATGAAATGATATCGATAATAAAAACGGCTACATCCTTTCGGATTATCCGTACATACAACAATGCAATATAAAAATAATCGAAATAAACTTTTGGTCATCAGTTCTCAGTGCATACCTTTATGCCATTCTTAGTACCCTTTCCTGGCTATCCACGGCCAATGTACGCAAAGCTGTGATCCTTCCGGACAGTCTGGGAGCTTTAAAATCCAATAGCAAAGCTGTGTGGAAAAACACGGCCTCGTTAACAGAATAGTGCTCGTAAGTCATGCCGATGATTTAAGGCCCAGTATATGTGGACAGGTTCTCGTGACAACTTCTCATTCACTATTGCGTAAGTAACGTCACAGAGCAACCATAGTGCCAGTCAGAATGAGAACAAATGGAAATTTCAATGACGCAAACCTCGTACGGTTGCATTCAGTCAGTACCAGTTGCGTGATGAGCCCGAGTGACGTGGAGTCGCCCCTGACGTCAGAATATAAGGACATTTCAGTTCTGAAAATCGCGATAAACGAAAACCATTTCAAGTCTTGCATGGAAAAGTATAAAATAACCTGTTAGCGTAAAACTTTCATTTCATTAAGAAACAGGCTTGAAGAAAGCAAATCTGAACTAGATGAAGTACTGTATATTTTTTTAATATTGCAGAGCAAGAACAATTGACTTATACTTAACAAGAAGTTGCTTTACCAATTGCAACATTGCCTTCTCGTTCTCATTAGGTTTACAGAAGAGGATTAAATCGAAGCTTTTTATACACTACCTCAGTTTGAAATGGATACATTATCGTGAAAATTTTGCTACCGGCTGCGTCATTTCACAAAATTCCATGATGAGCCGGTATCCATTGTTCCGTAACGCACGTCACTCTCACAGAGCATTGGCAACGCCAAGTAGTCCTCTGGGTACTAGGATCATTCATGTTAGTTAGAGTTACTGGCAGGCCCGTAACCAGCTTGAGACACCAGGAAAGGCGAAGAGCTTTCTGAGAGGGGCCCAAATTTTTTGAACTATTTCCAATAGTTTCAAACTGTATCCAACACATTTTTCCAGGGGGGGGCGAAAAATTTTCTAGGGGGGCTTCGCCTCCCCTGCGCTCCCCCTGGTTACGGGCCTGATTACTGGACAATTTGTCGTTCGTTTGAAATTATCCTCGAATCGGAACTGTCCATCGGATTGGACTTCAAATCAAATGTTCTATGCAGACCCATTGCTTCACAAAACATTCCATCTGATATTAATTATACTTAAAAATACTGAATTGCAGAGGGCAGCTCGGGCCCTTGCGGATGAGCCCGAATAAAGCTCGAGGGAACGAAGACGAGAGAACGCCTGCTGCAAACGGAACGTTTTGATTCAGGTCACCTGCAACATGAACGCGAAAGGACAGACATGGAACGAAACTATATGAACAGTGACAAGGCCCAATGAAAAGAACCCCAATTAACGACCTCAAGCAGTGAAGTGGGTGGTGGCACAAACATACAAAGCAAACAAGCTCACGTTCTACAGTGTAAATCGTAATCGAAGTCTCGAGCTTAGTCCGAAGTATTACGTATCATGGTAGGCCTATACCAGCTATGTACAACCCAAATGCCTTACTGAGCCAAAAATTATGTCACTATCTTAACCAGGGCCGCAATTCAATGACATTAATGAGGGTCTCACATTGAATTACTTACTTTGATCTTAACAAAATAAATTTAGCTTAGACTAATACACTGAAAGCGTTGCAATCCTAACTGCAATGGTAACAGTCGTGATAAAGTGGCACTGAGGACCACCTGCATCAAAAATGTCAAATTCAAGATTATCAAAATAAGGACAGGTTGTCAGTATGTAGGATACTTTTACTACAGCGGAAACCTATACTGGGCCGCACACAACCCTCGCCTGGGCCGCGGGTTGGACATAGATGGCCTATACAATAGTTTACAACAGTAGTTTTAACAATGCAGTAGTTACAGAAAACCACCTACTCTATTTTTCAAACGTTATAATCAAAGCCACTATTATAGAAAGTAGTTCAGAAGCAGACCATTGGCTTCAAAACAAATAAGTACTTCTCAACCTATGGTTTTATCGATAAGAACGTGTTGAAAAAAGCTTTGTGCCTAAAAGTAGCCTCTCATGATAGATGACTTACCAATTTAAACACACTTACTTTTTTCAGGTGTTAACGTTATTCAGCAGCATTTGGTTATGCTATACCATCATGTAGCTACTGTTTTTCTGTGTTTCTTGGGAAATCTGGTCATCCCTAGAGCCAAGAATCGGGTGTTTTGTTGCTATTTTGTGAAGTATATTTAGTCAATCTGAAAAAACTTGTTGGCGGTCATGTAGCAGAAGGGACCAAAATCTAGTCTACCCTGCCCCGTTAAGAAACGAAAAGTGATAGCGCAACACATAGCTTCTCTTTTTTACATCTAGTAATTTCTGCAAATCTAGTCATGCGGGAGACTAAATGCAGTGCCTCTCCTATACGAATTTTTCCATTCCTATGGTATCCCCTCTTTTCGTTAAAATTGCTGTACAAATGGCGCGACCGGTTTGTCCAACGGTACAATTCAGGAGTTAATACCATCAAATGTGTAGATTCGATGGATATTTTTCTCAAAGAAAGAAGTTACACATGTATTCATAAATTTTTACGAACTTGATCCTGATGCTTTGAGCAAAGATCATCATGCCCGCATATCCATGGACAAAGTTCGTCAACTTCCTGAGTTGAAAGTAACTTGTTTCATGCTAGTTTGCCTCAGTGCGAATAGCAATCGTGTTGCGAGATACCATCATTTGAGTTTGTACTCATAGCTGAATTTTAATGAAAGATGGCTTTAACTCAATCCTTTGCGGCTCCTTCGCATCCACAATCCGCCAGGTTTTCGTCTTTGCAGAGTTCGCTAAATTGGGAAGTAGAAGCGAAATTCAGCTTGCTTGGATTTTATTTTGTAAATAGATTGTGCCATGTAAATAATCAAGTTCATAGTTTATTTTTTTTGCTGCTTTTTAATATGCCAGTTAAAAATTCTCTGTCAGTGGATAAATTGCCTATTCTGAAACTGTTTTTAATGTTTTTTTGCAAGTAAAAATGTTAACAATTTTCAGTTGATCCAAATGAAAGCTAGCACAGAGCTTCAACGTTCGGGCACAGAAAATTTCAACTTTTAATTAGCAAAGTAGTTCCAGAAAGCTTTGGTACCTATCTCTGAAATCTTCGATTGTGGGATAAAATTTGTTACCGCGGTGTGGTTTATGGTTTGTTTGATTACGAATTTTTCTAGGCAGCTCCACACCACTGTGGTATGTCGCTTGATTACTGTTACCGTTTTCAAAGCCGAAATGCAGTTAGAAGTCAAATTTGAAATGGATCAAATGATCTAGAGCAAATCTGCGAAACAAATTAAGCTATTTTTGCGTGGCTAGTGGCACAAGCTATAAATGATTGGTTTTGTGGGCCCGGCTGGGAAGTCAGTTTATTGAAAGTGAAGCGGAGCATACTACCCGCGTTTGGGGTGCTCGTAAGCGAGCTGCATGCCAGATCTTGGCTAATTTAAGATAAGATACGTAAAACTTGGAACGAAATTACGAATTCAATGCAGCATTCTCTGCGAAAGCAGCCGCGGTAAGCAAGCGGAGATGAGCGCCCGCACACCACTCGTGACACTCCGAAGGAAGTACAGGAACCGAGTAGAACCTCCAGGTCCAGCAAAACTCTAGTGTGGCTGTTCAGCAGTTGTTCCAGTGATGGCTACACGTGATGCATTTAGAACTTGTGACACGTCCGTTTTGTCTGAAGAATGTTGCGCAAATGATTGCTTTTTTCGATTTGCTGAGGTTAAATCAGTACGCAAGACAGACAGGACGAGCATAAGACTGGGAAAGACATTCTTCTTTTACTCACCTTTTGCGCAGAGGTTATATACTGCACGTGGCGCCAATTCCGCAACCGCCAAACATTTTTTCAGCTAGAATTTCTTTTTTTGCGACAGAGTTTTTCTTTACTCGGCTGATTTATTCAAACAAGGTTTGTCATTACGTCTCCCATGCTGACTCGCAAGCGGGTCTAACGATTTTTGTCATTTGTTAGTAAAAGCAAGCTGTAGCAATTTCTAGCTTAGTGAAAAACAAGATATTCTAAACATTTGTTATTATTAGGCCGTGCATTAACTCGACCAATTTTTATCAAAAATCTGAGATTTAATCAGCGTATGTGAAAAACAATAAGACAAGTGTGTCATATTTCATACGTTTATCTTACCCGGTATAGAAAGTGCATTAACGTACAAAGAAAAGGTGTTTTTTTGCTTTGGAGTATGCTCGAACACAGTTGAACAAGGTTGTACAGCATGCCTTTTAAATGAAAATTCCGTAGGAAAGCCCAGATGCAGTACAGATTTGGAAATGACACAAAAAATTTAAAAAAGGCTTCTTTGTGTTGGACAGGGGTCAGCAAACTTGTGATCGTAATGTGCCAGTGTACAAATTATGACAAATTGTTAATGAATCCGCGTGCCAAACATCTTTGCGTAGTGTTTTGCACAATCTGATTGAATAGTAATCGGAAAACGGAGATCTAAAACCACTTACTGTCAATTTTGTTGCTAAATATGATGATAGGATTAAATTCAAAACATTGTCATCCTAACTACAATTTCCAGGCAACTGAAAAGTTACTCTGAAATTCCAAGTAAAAATCCTGGCAACGGTAATACGTGGACTAAGTGATTCCAGGGACCTCACGAACAAGATGATACTCTGAATATTTTTCTGAAGATTGCGGTAACTACAGCACGGTACTCTTCTTCTGAAAACTAGGTGTTATTACAGACCAAATGCCTGAAACAAACTTTCAAGTTTCCAGTTAAGGAGCCCGCAAGTCCTTCCCATGTTTGTGACAAAGTTTTCTTCCAGGATTCGTAGCAGCGTCCACTTACTGTTTTCTGAAGATGGTGTGGTTCCCTCCGCCATGAAGCTCAATAGATTACTTTTGCAACCAACCAATTGCTTTAATGGAAAGATCTAGCAGTTTCGAGACTACAAACACAAATGTATTTTTCTCGGTATATTTTTTCAAAAGAAAACACAGTTTTGCTTCAGCGCAGCAATTTGTCGAGATTGAATTGAGCCCAAGACTGTCAAATGCACCAAATGGCACGAGTTTGCTGCTCTTCTGCTTTCTTTTTCATCAAGGCACTGCCAGCGATTTCCGCATAATGCAGTGCATAATCGATATCTGTTTTCCAGCATCTAGGAGTCTTTCTGTTTCTGGCAGCTGCACCTGTGTTTGTCGAAAATCTAGGGCAGCAATGAAGAATATCTAGTGGGATCTGTTTTTCGCAACAGCGATTTCAATTTTCGTGGTCTTCACTGAGGGAACGTGTTCAATGAACTCTCCTTGCACTTTGAAAGGTTAGTCAAAAATTTTACCAACTGAACAAGATCCCAGATGTCCTATGTGATAAACGTTGTGTGAAATTACGACAGGAATTTTTTATCAAGTATGTTCTAAATCTAAACAGACATGAACTACTGCGCCGTGTACGAGAGTAACAATAACAGTCTGTAGTTAGCAGCTCCACGAAACCACTCGGATATGTTGCTTATTACTACTTGCATAGGTCTGCTCGTGTATTCTAAGCAACCTCTCATAGTGGTCGACCGGAGGATCTATCTTCAATAGAGTTTCATGATTATTACGAAGTTCAATAGCGATGCAGTTGATTAGGCTACACTGTTAGACGCGCATAAGCTGTTTAAAGGCAACTCAGTGAGATAGGCAAAGTCTCGTGGTAGTAATAGTGGTTTATTGGCGACAGAGGGATAATGCATTTACATTTCCAAACTAAAGAGTCGGGACACTGAAAAAAAGATATTTATCGTGTCAGGTGTTCCTGAAGTGTGTCCGTGTGGTGTCAGGTGTCCCCATCGCAGCAAGCACAGTTTAATCTGTTATCCCTGGTGATTTCGCGTCGGTCTGTCCAGTTGCAAAACTTGTACGAGTTTTACTTGAGTAGGCGAAGTTAGCAAGGTTTCGAGCGATCTGGCTGGATCTTCTTTACAAGACTTCCATTCAATTCAACAAGGTTCGGGATCTCTCAGCACGTTACCTTTGCCATCAAGCTGCGGTTGGCAATGCGTCTTTTAGTCTCTGTGCGAGAGGAGATCCACCTACTCCGAGTACCGAATCATTTAATGCGGGAGTGAGAGGGTGCGTGCACACCCTGATATTAAATTTTGAGAGTAGAACTGCTGAGAATATTTGAATACGTTTAGTAACAACAGCTTGATTCGCGCAAAAATAGTTTGTTCAAAAATAGGTTAAAATGCCTCTAACTCGACGCAAACTGTGATTCCATTTATGCTCATCGTTTTTAACAAACTTTGTTTTACCGTATTCATCAACAATCAAGTTCAGTGTGATTTTGCTTATCTGTGTTATTGCCTGAGTTGCAAACAGGAAGAATGTGTAATAAGAGTTGTGAAAATTTCAATTAACGTTTACGGCAAATTCATTTCGGGTTAAGGGCAATGTGTGTACATTTCGCAGATATCCTGCGAAATTTTAGTTGAAACTTAGGATAGCTGTTATTTTGCCGTAATGAGAATGGAAAATATATGAGGACAACACCACTTCAGTCTTTGCGAACCCTGCTTTTTTCCGGTTCGAAACCTGACCTAGATTTCCAGGGCAAACATGTCAGTGATCAGGACAACGAGTAAATTCCTGAAAACCTGGACTTCTCTGGTTAAACTGAGGCGCATTGTACTTATTGGTAAGTGAAGTTACCAAAAATAGTAAAATATTTTTTTCGCCAGAACTTAACTAACAGCTTTTCTTACACAAAAACAAAACAAGTTAATAGGCTGCCGAAGTCTAATCATTTTGCTTCCTCTCATTGCCAGATCAACTTCGGTGACAAGCTGTGAATCAGAAAACCTCTTCTGTGCAAGTGTTTGAGACGGGAAACGAGAAGTAAAATAGCATTTATGGCAAGGGAGCAAAGATGCTATCGCTTACAACATATTGTATATCTTGGCTGCAGTTAATAAATAAAGTCTGTTTTTAACAGATCAGTCCCAATTGACAAAGTGTTTTGCACTCGTTGCATGCTTTGCCTATTGCAGCCTTGGCGATTCCAGCGAAGAGCGCTGCCCGGGCAAACCACGCAAAGAGCGCTAAGCACATAGTCGACTCTCATGTTTGCTTTCAAACACGCACACATTTGCATTAACGCAAATGCGAAGATGTGTTTAACCCTTCTAGGACCACCCATACAACATTTTGTCCAAGTTTGCAACGCCATAATTCGCCAGCCAATTCAGTTAGAGAGCTGTTCAAATCCTCTACGGATTTGGCAAGTCTTCTAGTTTCGATTGAAAAAAAAGTATTTCATTTGGGTTAGGGGTTCTCTTGGGGGAACGTCACAAAGTGGGGGTGTTTTTGAAATTTTGACCAACTTTGACTGGCCCTGGACGCCAATCCAATGCGCCAAAATTTTGGCTCACACTTGGGAAACTAGATGATCATCCGCGTCTATACAGCCCTTGATTGACCTTCTAGCATGTCTGGAACCAAAGTTATGGCCCAAAAAGCCCATTGTGCGGAAAAATCCAAAAACTGCATGAGTCTCCCACTGGCGGCTGGTGCAGCTCGCGATAACCTTCCGCGAGAACATGCTGGAGAGAGAGTTTATTGGCACAAACATTAAACAATTTGATGCAAAAATAAAATTAAGGCGCTGGGACACCGAAAAAAATCTGCAAAACAGGTTGTCTCGTCGGGCGCCCCTCGAAAGTTTCATAAATTTCTATCGTGGTTTGAAGTTGATGGCCGAATTAGTGCGAATTTAATAAG
>JGI24158J21664_10015002_pt1 | contig 10126 bp, 5 predicted proteins | sample Ectturendosymbi3_FD_21664 | JGI IMG/M metagenome (IMG submission 21664) | reverse complement strand
TCTAATGAAAATAGAAGCAAGTCTCTGACAAGTTAGCCTCAGCACTAAGTTGGAGGAAATCTTAGATTCGAAGAATTTTTCTGAATGCCGCCCCCGGCCACTTATGGCCTGCGGGCCGCTGATTGCCCACCCCTGCGCTAGCGAATTTCGCAACCTGCCTCTGCAGGCAAAGGATCGGAATTGAGCGAACTGCGCAGTTGCGTTAAGCGTTTCGGGGGTCTCGCGGTCACGACTTTGCCCTGATGGGCCTCGCGTTCATTTATCCGGCCCTGCGTACATGCCTAGTTGCATACGTTTAGAAATCAGACTTCCACTCGATCAACGTGTTTTGTGTAGGTTAGTGATTGCTGTATAAAATGTAGACTATCATGTCTAGGCCAGGTAGTCTTCTCTTATTTTGTACTGCATAGCAGCAAGATAACTCTGGTGCTTACGACCAAAGTTACACATTTGCGCAGCCTGCTGTTAAGGCAACCAGATGGAGTTAACTGTCTAGTTAGAAGAGTCTATTTTGGGGGTTGTCCCAAAACAGAGTAGTGTAGATAGTGGATTATGGATGTTAACCTTTGCGTCCATATAGGCCTTAGTCTATATTTGTTAACATTTATAGGCGAGTGAGATACCAAATGGTATTAATCTAAACATGTGCCATGCACCAGGAGATTAACAAGTCCAGACATCAGCAAGGTTTATGCATGCGTATTTTTGCCACTAAAAACACAATGCGCACGCTTTATAAGCATATTTCACTTATGCTCATGGCAAAAGTTTATCAATTTGCGCTAATGATAAAAATGTTCATCGCGGCGCACATGCTTTGACCGATCTCATGTTTGCTCCATCGGAAATAGTGTTTTCATAACTGAACGATAGGACTGATTCTGATTTCCTGCAAATTTTTTTATATTTATATTTCATCACGACATCTCCAAATAATCGCCGTCAATCAAAGACAATAATTGAGGACCCAATTCCTCTAGCTCGTTCAAAAATTTTAGTTGTAAACTGCGAGCCAATTTTGCGGGAAAATGTTTATAATCAATTTGCACAATCTGTAAATGCTGTTTATGTTGTGAACTAAAAATAAATTTTCAGAATGTTTAGCCCTCCTGCACAAACATGAAGGCCCCAATGGAAGACTTTCTGGCGACAGTTCTGCCTAGGCCCGCACACATGGGGGGTCATTCGAGAGAAGTTACCCTCAAATCTTTTCTGTGCTCCCCAAATTTCGTTGTGCTCTGAAAAGATTGTTTTAAATATATGATAAAAAAAACTTTCCCCCTGAAAATGTATTTTGCCCCCCCAAACATTAAAATCTGGCTACGGGCCTGGTTCTGCCAAAATTGTCTCTGCAATTAGGATATTTTGTTTTGAAAGCAATTCGGCCTCGACATGTATCATAACGGCGAAAACTTTTTTTATAAATCACCATTAGAGGGGCCCTTAGAAGCATTTGGGGGGGAGGAGTTGGGCTGATACGGCCCTGGCTGTCTGATTTTGTGGTCAGCTTTGATTAATATATTCCGATATGCAGTGTATTCACAGTACGACAAAATGCCAAATCATGTACAAGTAGCCAGCAGCTATTAAAGCAGCACACACGGCATTGATTAGCAAACCAAGAAACGGCCATGACAGCATGTGTTTAGAAACTTAACGCGAAAGCAACCGGCCGATTTCAATGATGAGAAAGCAGATTATATCAATTTTCAAGGGAAAACGCCTGCTCCAAAATGGTTTGTAACTACTGTAAGAAATACACAAACATGCGAAAACACTTGCACATTTAATATTCATTACTCAAAAAATCGCATTGAGCGTGATCCCGTGCAAGGTTTGTACTCCTGAGACTACATGCTTTGCATGCCTAACAATAGACATGTTGTTTCTTCCACACATTATTTAAAATGCAGCTGGATGCAAACCAACGTCTGTATTGCTTCAGGGCGAAATACAAATACCATTAATTTCATTTAACTCAAGTGACTATTCTCCTCATGTCAGAAAACCTACGATATTATGTGCAAATTTTGATGGGAAATCGAATTCCCGTATTTAACTCACATCCTTGTGATTAGTGTCTTTTCATTCTTGAAGGTCTTTGCACTTCGTCAAACTTCGGTAGAAAGTATTGTAAAGTGAAAGAAAATCTATTTTATTGTTTGAAAGGGTACCTCACGCTTCAAACTTTTTTCATTTGTCTCAAAACGCATTGCTCCAAAAATTGAAAACGAAGAGTGAGTTTGTCTGAGGTTTTCTTTTCCCATTACAGCAGAAGAAAGTCTGATCAGGAAATTTGCATTTTTGAGACAATTGCAAAGTTTTTGTGGAAGTTGTTGAAACTGGCATCATCGATGATGCGATTCTCTTGAAAAAAACTAACCACTTACAATAGAATCTGAGTTAGAATCTCTTAAGAAAAAAACTAACCACTTACAATAGAATCTGCCTACTACGACACCTCGAGCGGCTTAGAAAAAGTGACAATTTAGGCGAAATGACGAATTATGCATACAAGTGAAAACTCTATAACAGCTGCTCGTATATTTTATCAAAGTAACTTGTATGCATAGTGCTTTTGTTTGCAGCAAAATAAAACTATATGACGTTATGGTTGTTTACTAAATAAAACTCTTTAATTCCTCATCTCTATCTAGACTCCTCCATGTAATCTAACACCTTTTAAATCTTTGATACACTTTTAAGAATTTCTGCGTTCTCTCAATACGGACTTGGTACGCGCTTCACACCTCGTGCATAAATGCGATAAACAAATTGCGAGGTGCAACAATTCTCATATAAAGATTCTTAATTTGTTTAAATTCCCACACGCGTTAACTGCTTACATAAAAAACGAAAGTGCAAATGACGGATTAGCCGAACAAAACGCTTCTCAGGGATAGAAACAGGTGACGAATCAAGCGAATTGACGAATTAAACGATGGCGAATTAGTCAAATTCTACAGCACTTCGAATTTTTCACACGTTTCACAAAATGTTTAGGGAATCGAAGCCACAAGTGTGGAATTTATCCTTCGCAGTCAGTTGCCTTGCAATTTGGCAAGTGACGCCTAATTTCAACCATAGGCTATATAACTACAACAAAAGCACACCATCAAAACGTTTAATAAAAGGCTATGCTTTGCCTGGTAGGATGAGGTAATGCATTTCTCAAAAAATATTCCAGCATTCAACAAGTGAGATGAGAGTCCACAAGGTACACTACAAAAAGCGCTATTAGCAATGTTTATGGAGTAAAAACCAGAAAAATCGAAGAAATGCATTTTTTCGCCCAAAGCATTTACGCACAGAAGACACGAATTTCTGTATATGCGTTTACTGGCCGTCGTTGCAAGGAGTCCAAGCAATAAAAACGATTCCAAAATCTAAGAGGTAAGCGTGAAGCCGATTGCTTGAACATGACCTTGCCAAAAAATTGAATACAATAAATTTTAAGAAATTCACATTTGTCATGAGTTTCAAACGTAAGGATTTAGACGACATGGGCAAGATCGCCGGAAAGATTTTCTTGCAATATCTTACTCGTTTTTGTTCGCAAGTTATCGCAAAAATCGCGCCGAAAAGCCGATATATCGGCTTTTGCAGTTCTTGAAAGGTTACAAAGCATAGGTGGCTGTTTGATTAAACACGCTTTCCAAAAACTTGACGCGTGGTACATTGAGTTGATTTATTTCCTCTCTATCTGGCAAACTGGAGTACAATCGCGGAGAGTAGCATCGAAGATTTGAAATCGGCCTTTTCAAGTTGTACAGCAACCCGCTTGACGTTATTGGAAAGTTGCATGGGAGTTTTCAACTCACGGCGCTTCAGTCGACTTGCCACCACCGCAATACCCCAACAACTATATACTGAGACGCTTGGTCTGTGGCATTGAGAAAACCAAGATGAGTGCCAACACCCGACACTGCATCGGGAGTCCAATGATCTTCTTTTCATTCTTTCTTTGAAAAAGTCAAGTATACAGAAACAATTGTTGTGCCACAAGTAAGCAAAATGCGATTGGGACATCAAATTGCAGTCACTTGCCCTCGGTATGCGTAATTGTGTGCTCAATCAAATCGTTTATCATATTTTGCAATCCTGAACAAATTATTAGAATCTTGAATTATGTATTAATCGTCTGACTTCAAGCAATAATCAAGCATAATGAAGTGATTAGTAACGAAACGATGCGACTTCCACAGCTCAGTTCCTCGACTTTTGCGTCACTTTTTACACAGTACACAATCTTTCAAATGTCATAGGTTTGGCTTTGGAATTGCAGCCAAAAATGGTGTTAACGACTAGACAAAATAGCAGTTCACAGCAAGCTTGAATAAAATGCAAACAGCACATCACGTTCCACTGGCTAGAGGATGTTAAATGATTTTGTTTCCAAAAACGGTATTTGTTCTTACCGCGCTTGTAGAATACTGGAAGAAGTAAACGTTTTTAACACGAAGTGCACTGTAGCTTTTTGCGTTTCACCATCAGCGCCTAAAAACTCACGCCTAAAACCGTTTTCATCATTCGTTAACCCATGTCACTTCAGTTGGTTTACCAGTGTTTTCCTCCAATAATGNATGTATTTTTTCAGTTACAATGCACCATTCAGAACTAAGCAATCGATATTTAATATCCTGTATGCAGCTCCCAGACNAGAAGTGTGAAAACAACTGCCACTCTGTGTTGCCTTGGTTTATTTTGATTTGGCGTTGTCTAAAGGCCTACACACGATTAGCTGGTTGCACATTCATTCTGTACTTTCAACAAGAAAGTTATCAACCCATCAATTTTACTGTAGCGTGCTCTTTTTTTGTTGAAACATAAATAGCAATAGACTTAAACTGCTCTTCACATTTCTATTTTATTGTAAGATTGTGACAAGACGTAAAGGTGATAAAATATATCATAGCGCTATTTGTTTTATTCACATTCCTACAAGATTTCAATTATTCCAAATCTTTCAACTTCCTTCAGAAATTAAATCATAGTGAAGCTCTTGCAAACGTTCCGCATTGATCCGCTCAACCTGTAGCCAGTAAGAAAGAGAAAAAATATGTTATCTTGTTACATTAAATAATAAAATAATACGATGCCCGCAGCAATGCAATATTTCAAATATGAATTTTTTTTGCAACATTCGAATCTATGATCAGCTGTAGTGCTATTGCTTTTGTAAAATCTGAAAAGCGCTTGTTTACAAATTATTATGGAAATGCATATGTTATTGCAAAACGTAGTTCTATATCAAACTGTGGCAAGAAACTAAAACATATAACTATCGTAGTTACTCTGTAAGCAAAAATGATGTTATAGGTTTTCAAGGAATCTTTCTTTAAACAACAAAATCACTACAATAAACTCAGCTCAATATCTTGGAAGCGAAACCAAGTGAAGGTTGAAGAATTTATTATTTGCTTATATTCGTTTACCTTTTCTGCTGTTATATCCAAACAGCTACTTGTGTTTCCATTTTGATTGAGCTTACATTTCATTGCATCCTTCATTGATGTAGAGTGGATAATTACAAAATATCGCAAAAGAGAAATGAGAAATACAAATTATTGGAGGGAAAACACCTCATGACAGCTTCATGCATTTATTTTTTTACCAACACAACATCAACACAACGACAAGTATGAAGATGAACCACTAATAAAAACACAGATTCATTATTTTCAATATTGACGCTTTCGGTTATCTCAGATGTGGACGAATGCAAGGATTCACCTTGTTCTAGCTCGGCCAGCTGCGCCAATACGGATGGAAGTTACACGTGCACATGCAATGATGGCTACACCGGTGACGGAAAAAATTGCGAAGGTGTGTTTGATATGTTTGTTATCCCTTATAATAGAACAAAATGGTTTTGCTGAAATGGCATGCTATTTTAGATTGATTCAAAAAATGTAATATGTTTCGTCATTGCGCAAGACCACACTGCCTTGCTCCCATCTCTCTTCATACTGATATTCACAACTTGTTGTTTTGTGGAACATTGCACTAAACATGAGTGCGACGCTTCTAATGCAATCTTTTGTATGATATATAATTTGCATTTTTGAGACGATTGCAAAGTTTTTGCGGAAGTTGTTGAAACTGGCATGATCGACAATGAGATTCTCTCGAGAAAAAACTTACCAACTACTGCGAATTTTTCGCACGTTTTACAAAATGCCTAGGGAATCGTAGCCACAAGTGTGGAATTTATCCTTCGCAGTCAGCTACATTGCAGTTTGGAAAGTGACACCTAATTTTAATCACAATATATATAACTACAACAAAAGCACACCATCAAAACGCTCAGTAAAAGGCTATGCTTCGCCTGGTAGGATGAGGTAATGCATTTCTCAAAAAAATGTTCCAGCATTCAACAGGTGAGATTAAAGTGGCCAAGGCACACTAAAAAAGCCGCTGTTGGCAATGTTTATGAAGAATAAACAGCAGAAAAATCGAACTTTACCAAATTACGAAGAAATGCATTTTTGTCAAAAGCATTTTACACAGAAGGCACGACCAGTGACTTCCTCTATGTGCATTTATTGGTCGCTGTTGCAAGGAGTGCAAGCAAAAAAAACGCTTCGAAAAACCTAACAGGTAAACGTGAAGCCGATTGCTTGAACACGACCTTGCCAAAAATTGCATACAATGAATTTAAAAAAAATCACATTTGTCATGAATCTTAAACGTAAGGATTTAGACGTCATGGGAAAGATCGCTTGAAAGCCCTTTCTTGCAATGTTTACTTGTTTTTGTTCGCGAGTTATCGCAAAAATCGCGCCGAAAAGCCGATATATCGGCTTTTGCAGTCCTTGAAAGGTGACAAAGCGTAGGTGGCTGTTTGATTCAACATGCTTTACGAAATCTTGACGCGTGGTAGATAGAGTTGGTTTATTTCCTCGCCATCTGTCAAACTGGAATATAAACGCGGAGTGGAAGATAAACGCGGAGTGAAGGATCGAACTGAAAGTGAAGGATCGTAACTGAAACATATAACTATCGTAGTTTCTCTGCAAGCATAAATGTTGTTATTCTTTTTCATGAAATCTTTCGTTAAACAACAAAAACGTTACAATGAACTCAAACCAATATTTTGGAAGCGATACCAAGTAAAGTTTGAAAAATGTATTGTATTATTTGCTTATATGCCTTTATCTTTTCTGCGGTTATATTTAAACAGCTACTTGTGTTCCATTTTGACTGAGCTTACCCTTCATTGCATCCTTCATTGAAGTAGAGTAGACAATTACACAATAACGCAAAAAGAGAAGTTAGAACTATAAAATATTGGATAGAAAACACCTCATGACAGCTTCATGCATTTGTTTCTCTACCTACAAACATCAACACAACGACAAGTTTGAACATGAACCACTAATAAAAACACAGATTCATTATTTTCAATATTGACGTTTTCGGTTATCTCAGATGTGGACGAATGCAAAGATTCACCTTGTTCCAGCTTGGCCAGCTGCGCCAATACGGATGGAAGTTACACGTGCACATGCAATGATGGCTACACCGGTGACGGAAAAAATTGCGAAGGTGTGTTTGATATGTTTGTAATCCCTTATGATGAAACAAAACTGTTTTGCTGAAATGGCTGCTATTATTAATTTATTTAATGTATGTATCATGTTTTGTCATTGCGTAAGACCACACTACCTTGCGTGTATCTCTCTTCATACTGATATTCACAACTTGTTGTTTTATGGTAAATTTCACCGAACATGAGTGCGANGCTTCTCATGCACTCTTTTACATCAGGAGTTCCCACACTGCGGCACGCGAGCCCCATGCAAAGTTTCGAAGAGTCACATGAGGCTCTGTAGGCTTTCCGAAAAATTATGTGTTTTTTATTTCATATTTCTATTGCAAAGTCTAGAAATATTGTAAAATGGAACTGTGAGAGTTAGTGTGCCATACAGTATTACTTTTGCAAGTCTTTCCGGAAAGAATTATGATGTCACAAAAGCGTATATTGCAAACAAATTTGTATTTTTAGATTTGTGTGTTAGGGTTCTTTGTAACCTGGGTTTTGCGATATGCGGCTCATACATACAGCAACATTGGCCATCATGTTTTATATGATTTGGTGTAATAAAACGTAACAAACACCAAAATCGGAACTAGCAATGCTTTGCCAAGTGCTTTCTTCTTTCACACTTTTAATCGCATAAGACACAATGTCAAAACATCTTAAAAATGAAGGTAAGTCAAAATTGTTTAATAATTTTCAAATTAGCGATTCGATTAATTTGTGAAAAAATATCTTGGTTTCATTTGAGATCTAAATTGTCGACTGCTCAATATCAAACGAAAAAGAAGTTTGACAGCTATTCTTTTTCAAATTGTTATGGCCTCAATTTCAAAACAGCCAACTGATACACATGTGTTGATTTCACAATAGTGCATTTCTTCCAGACACCAACTTCCAGCTTTGTGCGTCTTGAATACAAACACTTTTGAGATCACAAGCGTCTTGCTCCATCGGCGTTCTTTTTCAGATATCAGTGAATGCGATCCGAGTCTGAACCCGTGCCATCACAATGCACTGTGCACCAATCTTCTAGGAAGTTTTTCCTGTGATTGCCAAGATGGCTACAACGGCAACGGTATTTCTTGCGAAGGTGAATTTAATAGAACTTTGATAGATTGCTGTGCGAAACAGCACCTACAACTGATTTCAAGTTATTGGTTTACTTATCACTCGTTTATAGGATGATCACTAAACTTGTTATCAAACAATTACGAAGATATTTGCAAGAAGCATCAAGTACAGCAGTTTCAACGGTTTTGAAATGATACATTTTTTATTAGTTAAGCTTAACGATTGTCTAATGAGCTCCACTCACACCCAAATGCTAGACTATCGTCATAATTTCGCTTGTTTCCCGCAAAATGCAATTTGATTTTTAAGAACCTAACCATTTAACAGTACTTGTAGATCAACATCAGAACAATAGAGGAAGCGCCCTAAAATAATAGTATAAAATTGCTTCAAAGGAAGAATTGAGGCATTTGCAACGTGTGCTGCATGTCGAGTCGATTTCAGTTATGTTTTGCGGTAAGAGCGCAGGTCATTGCTTCTCTTCGAATATGACCTAGTGCTTTGTGATAGGCCAGTCGGCCAGTCGGCCAATTTACACATTACATAGGCCAGTTTACACATTACAGTTGCTATCGGGGGCCCCTTTGAAAGCGTAGTGAGCCTACTTACAAATTACTTACATTTGCTATTGTGTGCCTCTTTGAAAGCGTCGGACTTACATATTACAGTTGCTATTGTGGTCATTTTGAAAGCAGAATACCTATACAATGCAGTTTCTGATGGGCGCCCTTACAAACCAGAGTAGCCTGCAAAGTGCACATACCTGCAAAGTGCACATTGCAGTTGTTGTTGAGGGCTCCTTTGAAAGCAGAGTAGCCTACTTACACATTGCAGCTGCTCTTGGGGGCCTTTGAAGGCAGAGTACTGTATTATGATGTGGTTCGGAAAATACTATATGATCGGATAATATTTTTTTTACGCGCGAAATACCTTGAGGGGGCCCCTGAGAAGGGGGGCCGAGGCAAGTGTCTCGCTTGCCTTCCCTTTAATACACCACGATATATAACTCTGACAATGATCTTATATGAGAATATGAAAACGATTGAACACTTTCTGCTTCATCCGGTATGCGTACTTTACCACCTGATGCGTGCAATGTAAACACTGTAATGTAAAGTTATCTTTATATTATTGAACACATTGAAGTTGATGATAAATTTATCACTTCAAAAAACACAGATTTAACGCGATTTTTCATAATTAAACCTAGACACCCAGGTCGAGTAAGCAAAAAGATCTGGGTGAAACAAAACCCTCAGTGGGAGCCCTGGTCACATGCAGCAAAACGCTTACTACCGTAACTTGAAGTGAACATTTGAAGATTTATTGTCGTGTTATTGTTACGCAATAACGGCCAAGAGTACAACAATCCGCTAGCACAGGGGCGGGCAATTAATTTTGCTCTGGGGCCACGTTTGGAAGGCCGCGTTTAGCGGGGGGCCGTGCCTTCTAATGAAAATAGAAGCAAGTCTCTGACAAGTTAGCCTCAGCACTAAGTTGGAGGAAATCTTA
>JGI24158J21664_10015001_pt1 | contig 10126 bp, 8 predicted proteins | sample Ectturendosymbi3_FD_21664 | JGI IMG/M metagenome (IMG submission 21664) | reverse complement strand
AATTTTTTTTTCAGAGTAAGCCATTAATTAACTTTGATCAAAAATAGCAATTAAGAACCAAAGCATTAAAATTCAAACCCTATTGTTTCAAAGAAGCATTATGTGACAATTTTTCGGAAGTTGATAAAATTGATGTTAGTGTCTGCAAGTGAACTTTGTGCAATATGCCTCAAGATCAAGAGTAGGGAAAACAGCTGCAACTTTTACAACATCTAACATGGTGAATCACATTTAAAAATCCCATCTCGATGACCTGGAAAATCCTTAGACTATGTCACTTTCTGACAAGTGCAAGTGTTTGACAGAAATTGTTGTTATTCGATCATTGATAAACCATGATCATTTTGGTCTCAGATTCGGAAGAATGGTGCAGTATCTGTAGTGAAGGAGATCAGCCATATACAACTTAGGGCAAACATACAGGTTAATTAAATTGTTAATATTTTTGACAGGTAAAATTATGTGATTACCCATGCAATCCCTTAAAACAGTGGTGCTCAAACCGTGGCCTGCAAGGCCTTCTGGAGTGGCCCGTGAAGCAATTTTCATTGGAAAGAAAACTTAACACTTTAACCATTTAAGATAATTTTTTAGATAATTTTTATTGAGATTATTAATTCTTGTGGCCCGCGGAGGGTTTCTGAAAGACAAATGTGGCCCACGAGCCAAAAAGTTTGAGCACCACTGCCTTGAAACATGTTTTGACATATTCCAACAGAATTGCAAAAAGACGATTAATCGGCCGAAAAATCCGATGCCGATTACTGATTATATTTGCTGATTACTCGGTGCAACCCTATCCAATACGAAAACGATAATTACATTGAGCAACACCCATGAGAAGAAAACATAAAAGATCTTCAACATTTATGATTAAAATAAGCATTGCAGGCTTGGTATCAAAGCGAAAAATTCCAGATTAACAGTAACTTTCCAGTTTTAAGTTTAAATCAGCTGTGACCAACCCGGGGCCTGCATGCGGTCACAGTTTAGGTTTTCACTGTAGTAGAAGTATCCTGCATATTCACAACCTGCCCTTATTTTGATACTCTTGAATTTGACGTTTTTGATGTAGGTTGCCCTCAGTACCACTTTATCACGTCTGTTACCATTGTAGTTAGGATTCGAGCACTTTCAGTATATAACTCAAACTAAATTTAGTTAGCTAAAATCAAAGTAAGCAATCCAATGTGCGGCCCTGGTTAAGACAGTGACATACTTTTTGGCTCAGTAAGCCATTTGGGTTGGACATAGCTGGTCTAAATTCATTGGATTCATGTCATGCACTTATTCGTATTTCAAGGTCCGATACTGACTGAACCTTATAAACGCAACTTTTCTCAAGACGCAGGTTTTAACTCTCATGCATTCAACAGGCGTTTGGAATTTTTCTATTACACAACCATTGCGCAGCCCGACCGAATAGAAAAAAAAATTTTCATCGATGAAACTCGTTTTTAAATCTAAACATCATCGCAACACAGTTTCTTGTACTTTAGAAAATTTCCAAGTTTTCATCAAAACCAACTATTTAATTTTGGAACCGTATTTTCAAAGGGGTGTACACAAAAATCAGGAAAAGACTATTCACGTGAAAAATAAATTTCAATCTAGGATCATCTTCAGTTTCTCTCATAAAACGCAAATGCTAGATGCGTACACGTAGTAAAGGAAAATAACAGGCTCTTGTATTAACTGAAATGCCCAGTAATGATTGATAACAACTGCCAAGTAAACTGACTACTGCAATAAATGAAGTTCGACGCCACCTAGTCCATTGGATTTTGCTTTTCTGCCACAGCTTGGCGTTTTAACTTCTAGTTTTACATCTTTCAGAGATAATACTGATGCTGCAATGCGAAAATTTTTTAACTCTAAGTCAATAAATTATACAATTATTCAACGTTTGCAGCTTGCTAATCAATAACTACTCAAAATGGAGAAAATGACTGAAGTGACGGAAACGCAGTGAAGTAAAGTAGATTCAGCAAGAACTTCGTAGTCCTAGAGGAAACAGAAGCAAAGCATCTGATTACATACTTCGGCGATGAACGCTTGTATTTGTTCGTCTTGTGGAAGTTTTTCGGCGTGAGAACGTTGCTCCAGCAGCTTCAGCTTTTCTTGAAAATGATCAATGAGGCTTTGCTTTTCTTCACTGTCCGTTTTTGCCTGGCAAGATCGTGAAGGCGTTTGTGACACGACAACAAACATCTAGGAATCTCGCACCTCGGACCAGGACCACACGCAGGAAGGAAACCATCCAGTCACGCCATTTGATTTATGAAAAAGTATACAGTTAAGGAAAATTATTTAAATTTGGCAAGTTCACTTTTCAAAAATTGTNAAGACTTTTGCCTTATTTCTAAATTTAGCCAGGTTGTATTTTTGCCGAGGATTTTAGCGACANATCAAGCATGACTTCGCAACGGNTTGTCATACACGACTTTGACTCCATTTCACAAATTTCGACAATAAATTGTTAGAAACGGAAATATTTCACGAAACTTCAAGGTCAGTTCAAAGCTTTTAAACTTTTCGAGATTCCAATGGTCCAAATTACTCAAACGTCCGGTTAAGCTTATCTGCGATGCCAAAGCACAAGAAACACACAAAAACTAGTTCGTTTAGTAAATCAGCTAAGCTTACCCTACAGCTATAGCTACTTAAAAATGCACTGCATGTTAAATTCTCTTTTTATGTACATTTGCACTCGTTCGCAGATATCAATATCATAAGCATCAAAACAACAACAATGCGGTGAAGCCAATGCTGGTTGTGACGTGTGTAAGAGATGAAACAAAAAAACATGACACAAAACTCAACAGCGAAAAACATTAACTAAGCCATGCGACTTTTAACGAAAACAATGAAATTTACAGTTGGGACTAAATGCATGCCAACTACACACTGCCAGAAACGGATACACTGCACAAAATACATAATAATACGTATCCTGTTTTGGCAACAGAGGCGTATAAACCAACCTTCGAAGCAATAGATTCGCAAGTGTGCTTAAGCATTTCGTACTTTTCGCTAACAACACTATGAGTGGCTTCTAGAGTGGAATAACCGCTACGAGTCTATGAGAAAGAAAAAGTGATGATGAAGAGCAGGAACCTTCACAGCAAAAATAACGAAGAAATGTTAGTAGTAAAGGTCTAGTATAAGCTACTGACGCAATAAAAACAGAAATGGCAGGTGCATCTCAACAGGTAGCGTTGTTAATGAACAGATAATCCACAGTGGTTGAGGTTACTCGCGATTACTATGGCGAAAGTAAAATAAATTGATGGCAAGTTAGTTATACTTAAAGCAATGTACGACGAAGATCTAGCTAAGGCCCCAAGCTTTTCTTACGCGCTAATTCATGANAACTTGTAACAGTANGCATGCAACTATTTCGGCCGAGCTCGTACCAAACTTCTTCCACCTTCGTATTAAAACCTTATTGGATAAAGCGCCTAAACGATGAAAAGTTGACTACTAGTCAGAATCTAAAACGCATAAAACAGTATGCAGCACTCTGCTTTGAGACACAACTTGCTACTACGCTAAGCACTAGGCGCTTTTTGTTACTTGCTACTAAACATTATATCCTAAACCAGGGTTGGGGAACCTGCAGCCCGGGTGAACATTTGGTATGGCCCGCATCAGCATTTTCGTAACACAATTTAGAGTACAGCATTGCGTCAAAACGAAGCTCCGTGACAAGCAGATACTTAGAAAGTATGTGAAGAGAATTCCTTATCCCTCATGGTTAAAGAAAGGTTGAATTTTTTGATTAAAAAAATTGTTTTTGCGGCCTGCCAGCTATAATCCACCATTTACGTGATCCGTGATAGTAAATAGGTTCCCAACCCCTGTCCCAAATGAAACCGTAAACTTACTTTTTGCAGATCCAGGGCTAAAGATGACAATTTATCGCGCAAATCACCATTGTCAATAGTGAACTTCTTAATCGCTGCTTCATTGCATTGTTTGCTTTCAAGTAGTTTTTCCCTGTTAAATATGGCAAAAGAAAACAGCCTCAGAAAAAGATGGGGACACTTTCTTAACTTAATTCATATGCCAACACATTCGTTGGCCCGAAGTCCAAACGCATTTCTTTAAAGACGCTTCGGTACACGATGAAGTCCATATCACAACAGAAATCTTCTTTGAGGAAACCAAGCAGTACTTCGTACCTTATAGCTGGAATCTGCGCATGAAATACTCCCGAGCGAAAGGATTGCTTTGCATACTTTACACTGAATAGCGCATTAGACGGCGGCAGTGCATTGCCCAGAGAAGACAAAATCAGTAGGGCGTAACAAAAGCACTGCTACTTACTCATTTTACACTGCAATCTGTTTTGTCCACTGCCCACTTATTGCGAAACATGTTGCACGGTGTGAGTAACTAATGCAACTTCTTCATAAATCAAGACCCACACCTCGAAATCACCTACACCGTCCGATGATTAGATTTTTCTCGCTTTCATTAACGCAACGGTTTTCAGGCAGCAATTTTTACAGCATAAAAACCACAGCCGTGAAAGTAATCTTACATTAAATACGGCAAAGAATCGACTCACTTGTCTTTCAAAAGTTGCGTTAACTGGGCTTCCGCTGTGTCGCGCTCATTACCGTACTTTCTTAACGAAGCTTCCAAATCGTCATTTCTCTCTCTAGCTTGCATCAATTCAGCAACGTGTGCATCCAAATTAAGTTGTAAACTTTTCGACTCTTTTTCACTGTTCATTAACTGCAGAAAAAAAACGAACAGCCAAACAATTTAGACGAGCGTGCTGCAGGTACCAAGGTCTGCGCCTATTTTAACCTACTCATTCTTTTTAAAATGTTTTCGCCATTGCCACACTGTCTATTGATTTCTACACGACGACACGATGCAACATGCCAAACGTCCAAACAAAAGTGCAACATGCACACTTAAAGAAATCACCACCAGCAGCATTGAAGTCCTAACCACCCACCATCGATTGGTTGTAAACCAATATAGACTTGTAAACCAGTCAGCACGATATGACATCAAACTGGTGAAAATTACGCTTTACTGATGCACATAAAGGAGTTTTGACATTCAAGCAAAACAATGGGGTGTCACTGTTTACAGCGTTCCAGTTATCTCGTTATGGATCATTTTTATAAAGCAAGCAAAGAAAGTCGAAATCTGTATTTAGTGCGGACGCTCAGTTTAGTAAGTTTAATTGACGTTCATTAAGTACAGCGTAACGTGGCTGTAACTCTCCGATGCTATGCGTGCTGACGAATCACTTGCTTACACAAAGCTCGGGACTTTGAGGACACGGTGCCGAAAAAATCGCGCTAGTTTGGATCTGCTTTTTTTTGCGGTCATAGACCGAAATGTTTTTGAAATGACAAAAAACTTAAGTCATTTCGGTCAGAATGTCTGAAAATATAAGATAACGAACACTGTTACGGCGAGTTTTGATACAACTGTGAGACAAATGACCGAAATGCCTCACCGAAAAAAACGGTTTGAATGAAGAATATTTGCTCAATTTATCGTTTTAGCAGCAATGCAGGGAACAGTTACGCCTTGCGGCGAGTGATCAGTAAAATCGTCTCAAAAGTCCTTTCTTCTATTCTATATGATTTGTGTTCCACACGTTGCAGCAATCGCTGATGTTTCAAAGGTCAATGGAAGCAAGGAACACGAAATGGTGGCAGCGTAGGAGGAGGCAAAGAGGCCTGCCTTTGCCAGCAATTCACAAGTTGCTTCCTACGTAGTACAGTGGCACGCACAAAGCCAGTGCTGTTTTGTCTTTCCTGCGACGAGAAAATTTAGTAACTATTTCGCCATTCACTACATGTCTTTTGGGCGTTGCCAACAGGAATGAATCGACGTTGCCAGTACACAAACACCTTGTGCTTTTCACAACACGCTACTGACGAAATACACACATGCTGGCCTCACACCCTTTCAAATCCACCGTGAAATCGAGACTGACAAAATCAGTTAAACGTGCATCTTTCAGAAATCATCACAACAGTTTTGGTGAGTTGGCTATTTAAAGTATGCACTCACAATCCCTACAAACACAGCCAAATGACATGAGTTGCGAATGTAAGCCTGGAAAAAACTTAAGGACAAGGACTTTTTTATAGCTTTAAAACCCTTTTTCCCCCTTGGCGCAGACGCGCCGCAATTGACTGGTAAATGGAAAATAACTTTACACGGTTATGTGATATTTCATATCGATTCTTACCTGAGGAAACGCGTATAGTTTTCAAGACGCATTTAGCACAATTAGCTTCACTTGCAAACCGAATCGCAATGGGCAATTCACTCAGTTTTGATGTAAGGAGTTTGCAGTAAAACATGAAATTACAACAAATACGAGATAAAACAAGATGCAAGATAAGGCCGATTGTCGCATTTCCTATTCGACAAGAGAAGTAGAAGATATCGCGAGCCATCCTTCCTCTGTCTATAGCCCGTGGTGCTTCAGATCAGTGGTTCTCAACCTTTCTTCTCTTGTGGCCCATATTCAGCGTTAAAAGAAATCTTAGGCCCACATAACGTTTAATAAAAATTTCGAGTAACATGGAAATGTTTTTTTTGATATAATGTGGACCTTTTAGCCTAATAACATAAAAAAATATGAAAATTGATGTTTAAAAAACACACATTTGTAACGAAAACCAAATACACTGTATAATTGGTTTGTATTCTCTTGAACTTCAAGGTCATGATTTAATGAATTTACATTTAGCAGATAAAGTACAGAATTTCAGCCATACATTTTCCTTGGGGCCCACTGAAGGCCCAATGAAAACTCCAGGCCCATTTAAAAAATCCACAAGCCCACTTGTGGGCCTGAGGACCCACGCTGAGAGTCACTGCTTTAGATGGCACTTCCCACCACAGCATACTTCAATGATGCGCATTCCTACTAGCACATTTTAGCAAAAAGCAAATTATCTAGGACATAAATGTAAACGGTACTGCTTCGTTTTTAGAAAGTTAAAGACAACGTGCGGACTGTTGAAGTGGTTGTCTGAAAGATTCATCATCATTTGTCAAGCTGAACAACACCGAATACCCATTGAAGCGTTTTGTAACTGGCCCTCAGTTCAGATATGCAGCGAGCAGTTCATTCCACAGAGAAATACCTAATCCTAAACTGGATTTGTAAACAAAACCTAAAACCGTGGAGCAACAACTGCTCACAAGATCATTCACAAACAAAAACAAAACGTGTGGAAAAAATTGCCGTTTCAGCGCAAAAACTTACGGACAATTCAGTTTTACTGAACCACGTTTTCGACTCAACGCGACTATATGTGAAAATAAAACACATTAATTTTAGAGCCACGTTTTTCACGGGAACGATGACTAAACGACTGAATCTTAAAACCGAATAGATCAGTTGCCTGCAAGACTTAAACCTTATTACTTGATATTTGATACCCACCATCACGTACAATTTAAAATCATACTTGACCACCACTTGTCTTACTTGCTGCCAAGGTGAAAGAAAGAAAAAAGTTAGAAACGAGTAAATGAAACGGAATTTACCCATCACAGCCGCGTATCACAGAGCAACGCTGGAAAACAACAGGGATTAACTAAAAAACAAAAGACAATAAAAGTAGCAACAAGAAAATTCAGTCAACTGACGGTATCAAACATACCATATGCTTGAGTTTGGCGATTTCCTGCATTTGCAAGTCGTGAAGTTCTTCACTGTTATCACGCTTTTCATAGAATTCATTCTTTTGTTTCTCAAAATTCACCTTTTCAGTTTCCCATTCCTCAACGCAGGACTTCAATTTTTCATTCTCCTGTAAATCGGCAACGTTTAAAAACAAAACATCTCGCGACTAGTCCAAAACAGCTCTTCGAGAACGCATAGGGAGTTCCCCTTAAAAGCCGATATTTTGGCCAATTTCGGCCATTTTCCAAATGTGTGGTGGTAAACTTTGCTATAAGTTGCTGGTTTCCTGCAGGCGTACATCTTTCACTCTTTGCATAGTTAATTATTTTGTATAAAAAACGTTAATTCTTTTTGTTATACAGCATACCTAATAAAATGGTTTGAATGATCATGTTAAGCCTGGAAATAAAAAATACTTTCACATTATTTTTGGTAATGCATTTATCACACAACACAAGCTGGAACAATTTCGAAAGTGGTGTTGATTTCACGATCAGGTAGCAAATATTACGAGTTACGCCGATTCGTACAATCGCAATAAACAATTTACAGCAGCACGTGACCTTTCCTGACATGTCAGAGTTGTAAGTCCGGCTGGGTTCGGCCTTAATTTCGTCAAAATATTTCGGGCCGATTTCGGGCCTGCCTATAAAATTTTTTGCAACGACGGGCACTTTTGTCGCCAGTTACTGTTAAAGCAATTAAGTTGATTAAATCTTCAATAGAACATGATTAATTGCGAATTATTTAAACGCCACCAACACTCCGCAGTTGCGTATATCTTGACACACTCAGTAAATTTGGCTTTCGGGCCTAAAGTGGGCTTCAAAAATAATGTCCGGCTCGGGCCGGGTTCGGGCTTCAAAGTGAGGCCCATTTGCAACTCTGTGACATGCACTAATCACACAGGTCCAGCCACTAAAACCTCAGCTTTTAGTAAACACTGCGCAGCTGCAAGAAGCTTACTATTTACAATACCATGATAGAAAAAAAACAGGAGGGAGACCGCAAAATAACAAGTATAACCTCTTGCAATTTCTCCGTTTCCGAGAACAGTTCCCTTTCATTCTTTTCAAGTCGGTCTATGGTGGATTCATAGCGCAACCGTTCCTTGCCGTACGTTTCATTTAAGTCGTTTAATTTTCGCAGTGCACTGTCTTGCTGTTTTTCAAGTGCTCCAGTTAACTTTTCGCATTCTCTTGTCCTTTCTTTTAACGACTGACCATACTCTGCAAATAAGCAACCGAAAAACATATAACCATAGCAATATAGTAGCATGGGCATGATAGGACGGCTGTTCGCACTCACACGGGTGGTCACTGGTCGTAGCTAACTTTCGAGATAAACCGTAGACAAAGTAAATGGCGTATGTGGTACATCAAATAAACAAAAATGCATTGGAATCAAGGCCGAATATACTCCTCGCAAGATTACTTGCTTTAGAATGTTAAAGCTTGAAAAATGACAAAGGTAACAGAAATAACGGCCGAAGCAAGTGAAGTAAAAGACAATTTGCAATGATGATAGCAATTATCACCAAACGTGTCAACATTTTAAATACAGTGACGTCTATCACTTTNGTCGCTATTCCGGAAATAAGGCTTTTAGCACTTCCGTCTTTCGCGTACCAAAATGACAAGTTCGTTGAAAAACATAAAACGGTTTGCACTGCTAAAAGGAAAGTTATTGAAGTTAGCGGTGGATATACACATGCAACCACGTTCACTAGCTTTTACAAAGTTCGCCAAGTTTGATTTAACAAGAACATCGCACAACAGCTCACTACCTGCCAACTTGACTTCGAGCCTTTTTAGTTGAGTGGTTCTACTCAAAAGCATAGCATGTAACTCTTCTCGCGTTGTCGATTCTGTTGGCTTTAACAAAAGAAAACCATAGACTGAAACAAATCGCGTTTGGCAAAGCACACAGAAATGTACAGTGCTAGTCAATGATGCAAATTACGGCAATGCTTTCATGCCATGTATGTAACAAACGGGTTTTCAGTCAAAAAAACAACAGTGAAACGGCTGAAGTTAGATTATTAAGGTAAATTTCTAATGAAACGATGTATCGTTCATGTTTGTTGTAAAAGGATATCTAGGCTGAAACATAGTGTTTCAGTATAATGTTTGCGATGCACAATATTTTCAGCTTGTAACCAAACCAACTTTGCTAATGTTCATCTTTAAACCAAGGAAAGATCAGCAAAATGGCTTTAAGCTGTTTAACCACCACACCATACATCACGCACTTACTGAGGGTCAGCAATCATTTTAAAAGATTTCAAGGCATAAGCAGTGTGAGCATTGTGCAAGTTACATATTCTTTTTTTCCATGAAGGCAACACTTTCTTCAAGAAAGATTAAATATTTAATGGCATTTTGATGATGATCATGCAAATGCACAAAAAACAAATGATTTTTATTTTTATGATGTGTGCATCCA